>Ga0335071_10001154_pt1 | contig 28439 bp, 18 predicted proteins | sample Lox_Sample_15_FD_206724 | JGI IMG/M metagenome (GOLD analysis project Ga0335071, IMG submission 206724) | Soil microbial communities from Loxahatchee National Wildlife Refuge, Florida, United States - Lox_Sample_1.5 | ecosystem: Environmental > Terrestrial > Soil > Wetlands | place: USA...
CGGAACGATAGGTCACGTTTAGCTTATTCATCGGACCGGAGAGGGTAATCGTGACATCTACGCCGCGCGCTTTGGTTTGTAAGTCCACGTTCACGATCGGATCGATCTTGACGGGACTGAAAAACGAAATGCTTCCCTGGCTAATTGTGTACTTACTTCCGAAAAAGTTAATTTGCCCTTGCGTGATGTTGATGCGACCCAGTAGCGCCGGGCTGTTCGCCGTGCCCCGTAAACGAAGATTGGCGTCCGCCTGGACCTGTTGGGCAAGCTCTGACTGGACCAGGACACCCGGCGACGTTTCGATTTGAACGTCAAAATTTACGCCTCCTAAGAGCCCGGTTTGCACCGCAGGCACACGAACCGGCTGGGTGGAGCTGGCTAGTATGGAAGCGAAATCGGTTCGCGGGGTAAAGCCGGTACGGAGAATGGTCACGGTGCCAGAAACCAGGCTACGCTGCGACGTGCCAATCCAAGTAAGTTTTGCGTTGGCAAGGGTACTGACACCCTCGGGATAACGAAGGCGCACCTGTTCCGCGGCGACGTCGAGGTGGAGGTCCGTAATTCTACCCCTTTCCGTAGCGAACCCGGTAATCGTGACTTTCCCGCCGCCGGATTCCGCTGTGACTTGTTGAATCGTGGCGCGGTCACCGGTGAATAGAATGACGCCGTTTGCGTTGGAAAGCCCGTTTGGAAACGTCTTGAGACTCAGGTTCGCATTCTGAAGTTCGACCTTCCCAACCACTAGAGGCTGGGACAGCGGTCCATGAATTACCGCGTTTGCCATAAGTTTGCCGGAAGCGAGGAGGTCGCGGCTGAAATCCTGGAGAGTCGCCAGATCAACGTTGCCGTTTAAGCGGAGATCGAGCGGGTCTTTATCTTCTAAAGATATACTTCCGGTCAGAGTGACGTCGGTAGCCTGCCCAGTGAGACGTGCGGCGTCCACGTGTACCACGGATTTTTGAAGGCTGAGGCGAATGGAACCCTGATTATGTAGCGCAAACTTTTCGGGATCGTTTCCCGCAACGTCACCCGGAAGAGGACCTATCTCAAGCTGCGGGATTTCCAATGTACCGCTCCATGCCGCCGGCTGGAGAGCCGGACCTGAGATAGTAGCTTTTCCTTCCACAAATCCCGAAGCCCGGAGCGAGGACGCGGGCAGTCCCAGCCATGACTCAAGGGAGGCGACATCCAGCTTTGTAAAAGTGACCTGGACGGCGCCGGGGTAGTCGTCCGCGAGACGCCACTGCCCGTCGGCGCGAATGAGGGAGTTCGCGACGGCCGATTGCAGTTGGGCGGTGAGTGTCGAGCCCGAAGTAATGGCGGTCACATGCACGGCACCGATTGGCCTCTGCCCCAACTGGATTTCACGGCCATCGATATTGGCGTGCAGATCGGTAAGGCGAAACGCGGCTGGGCCGGTTTTAGTATTGGTAATCTCGCCTGCCCCGTTCGCGGTTACCTGTACATTACCGGCGAGCGGGAGATCGCGGAGCCGCGAGTGTTGCAGCTGATCGAGCGGCGCACGGTTACTTGCCCCTTCGAAGGTTAGTTTGCCATTGAGTAAGTCATGAGGAGCATGCGTGTAAGTGGCCCCAAAAGTCAACTGTGTTTCGCCGGCGACGACTTTAGCGCTCGACAGCGTGGCTAAGTTGCCCGTATAGAGGATGTGCGCAGCGAAACGATCGAAGGGTTCGCCGTATAGGGAACCTTTGGTGATAGCCACGTCAGCAGCCAGGTGAGGCTCATCCAACGACCCGCCGAGTTGAGCAGATCCGGACAGAGAGCCGGTTGCGGGAATGTGGGGCGTAGCTGTCAGGCGCAGCAGATCCTGCAAGTCGCCGCCGCGGAGGGACGCATTGGCGGTGATGGCGCTGCTTGTATCAGGTTTCCATTTGTGGAGGGCGATTGTACCTGCGAACTGGGCGTGCAGGCTTCCGCGGGCTAACGAACCGTTCTGGACGCGCAGGCCGGAATCGTGGAGTGCAACATCGGCCGCAAAGGAATCGATCCTGTGCTGCAAAAAAGTGAAGTCTTGCAGCGCAGCGTGGCCCGCGATTTGAGGGGATGAAAACGGACCGGTCAGCGTGCCGTTGAACGCAACGGAACCTTTCTGTAGCTCGACTGGCAGGGTAGGGTGAGCATCATTCGATCCGAGTTGCAACGCAGGCAGAAGATCGTTGAGATCGGTGGATTGCAGGCGGACGCGCATTTGATGGTCGAGAGTTCCGTTAAAATCCAGCCGCGTGGAGGGAAGTTGGAGAAACGACTGGCCGAGATCTACGGAGTCCCGATATCCGTCGTAATGTGCATCGATCACGCCGTGTACGGGCATACGCGGAGAAGCCGGCGAGATCACCAACTGGGCGTGCGCGGTGAAGCGTCCCTGATTGAGCTCACTGATAAGGCCGGTAAGATCGACGGGGCCGGACAGTACGCCATCCCAAGGCAAAGCGCCCACGGCAAATGATTGCGCAAGGCGCTGCAAATCGAGATCACTGGCTTCTCCTTCGACGTGCATGCGATCCAGCTGCACAATACGGGCGCGGCCGTTGAAGTTTCCGCCGAGCGCGGCCAAGTGAGCGTTTGTCAACTCAATCTGCTGCGGATCCAAGCGGAACTCCGATTCCGCGCGCACACCGTGTACCTGCACTTTTCCCTGGCCAAACGAAAGGGAGTCACCACCCAACTTGCCGGCCACCAGATAGTGGCTGAAATCGCGAAATGACGCGGTACCGGTAAGCTGCAAGATTCCTTCGGGACGAGCGCGAAATCGCAGCGTATGAACCAACTCTTCCAGCGATACGCTGGCCGTGTACTTTAGCCGGTACTCGGGCGAGGAGAAGCTATCCATGGAACCGGACAGGTCTGCGTGCGAATGCGCAGTTTCGAGACGCGCGCTCGAAACCGTGAGCTTGTTTTTCTCGACGGCTAGCGAGATATCGACGGCTATTTCAACCGGCAGATCCTTCGCCGCGGTGAAGTGCAACGGTTCAATGGAGAGGTTGCCGGCATAGCTCGGCTTGGCGCGATTGTAGACGAGTCGCGCGCGGAGTTTCTCGCCGTCGGCGTTCCAAGGCGTTCTCTGGGAATTGACCCGGAACATCCCGTCGTGCACGGCAAATCGTCCAATTGCGAGATCGAGAATCGTCGCCACCGGGTTCTTGTCTCGCTCACGCGCCTCTTTGGGTTGAGGCACGTTGGTGCTTCCATCGGGATTGACGATCAGGTGGGCTTCGGGAGCGGCGGCGTCGACGGACTCGACGTCCACAAGCTTCTTGAGAAAAGAAATGACCTTCAATTGAACGGTGATGGACCGTACGCGGAGCAGTGGCGCAGAACCGGCCGGCTCGGTGCCATGGATGACGAAGCGGTCCACTCGAGCCGTCAGAGTCTGCCAGTCAAACTCAAACGAACCGATTTCGACCTTCCCTCCCGTGGCTGTCTGCGCTTCTGCGACGATGCGCTCACGGACCTGTTCCCGCAGCCAGGAACTTTGCGCCAGGAAAACCGCCGCAGCCACGGCAAGAACGATCAGCCCGAGCAGGGATCCGCCGACGCGAAGGGCCCACTTGGAACGGCGGCTCATTGGAACGCCTCCTGGTGGAATTCAATGCGGGCGCGTTTTCGAGCCTCCACCAGCCACTCGTCGAGTTGCTTGTCAGCGCCTTGCGCCGTTAAGATTTCGCGAATGTCACTGCGAAGGTCAGCAAGAGTCAACTTTTTGGAATCCCCAGCTTGAGCTTCCAATTTAGCCCGATTCGCTTCGAAGTAAGCCTGAATCTGAGCGTCTGATACAAGAACACCGGGCCGGAAGCGAAGGTCGATGAAGCGCAGCAGGGTAAGCTGCCACAACAGGTGAGCTTTCAACTCGTCTTCCGTTATGCCGTATTTCGCGAGCGCCTGGCTATACTTGCCGTCGCCTTGGAAGCGCTGCGCGAGTACTTGTTTGAGCATCGGTTCGACTTCTTCGGGCGAGGGTGAGACGTAACGGCCTACCTGAATTTCTTTCCGAACGAGTTTCTGCTCGATGAGCCGATTGGCCGCCTTCCGCCGGGCCGAGGGACTGAAATCGAGCGGATCTCCATTCAGGAACGCCGTTAGCCGGATCTCCAGTGCAATCTCACTCGCTGTAATCACCTGATTATCGAGAGTCACGGCAATGCGGTCGATGATTTCCGCACGCGCGACGGTGATCAGCAGGCTGATAATGGCGACGTGCGCGGTCATCAGAAGGTCTGTCCAATGGAAAAAAAGAACTGGAGATGGCCCACGTTGTGGGTCGTGCGGAGCGCCGGATCGTTTCCGCAGTTCACCAGTTGATCGATGTTGCCGCTGCAGCCAAAGAAACTCGGCGCATTCAGGCTATAGGCAAGATCCACGCGCACAGGCCCGATAGGCGTACGGTAGCGGAGGCCGAATCCCACGGCATGCGCCATATAGTCAAAGTCTTGCAGATCCCGCTGCCGGACCCGGAAGGAGATCTTATCCAGGTTTGAGTAGATATTGCCGGCGTCGTGAAACAAAACGCCACCGATGTTGTCGCCGAAGAGCGGAAAGCGCAATTCCGTGCTGTTGAACAACAGGGCATTGCCGCCAATAGGAAAGCCGGTTTCCAAGTCTCGCGGGCCGGCCTGATTTTCCGGGAAAGCGCGGAGTGAGGTGCCGCCGCCGCCGAAAAAACGCTCGGGAAACGGAACCGCCTCCGAGCCGCTGGTGAACTGCGATCCATAACTGTACGGAGTGATATCGCCGAAGGTCAGTTGGCGCGCCAACACCAGTTTCTTACCAAGTCGATGGTAAGTGGCGTTGCGAGCGAGGCCACGCACAAAACTTACCTGCGATCCGAAAATCCTCGAGGCGAGTCCAAAGTCAACCGTGTTGTAAATGCCGTGAGAAGGTTCGACTGGATCATCGCGCCGGTCCTGAATATAGTTGGCAGAGAAGATGCCTACGCGAACGGGCTGCGAGAGTAAGGGCACAAGGTTGGGATCGATCTTCAAATCGGACGTGCTGACACGGCGGTAGGCGAAGCGATACAGCAGCGTCGAGGGCTTCGACAGTTTTTGCGAAAGCTGGACAGATCCTTCTTCCCGTTTGGCGGCGAATGTGTTGACGCCGTGCGTGTTGTCGTAGACAAGAGTGAAGGTAAGGTCAAGATTGTCGTGATTGCGCACCCTTGGCGCAAGATAGCTGACAATTGCCCGCTGCTCGATAGTAGAAACGCGCGTTTGCAGGGTGACTGTGTGCCCGAGGCCGAGGAGGTTTAAACGCGTCAGGTCGAACGTCGCTCGCGGACTGAAGCCGGTGGCGCCGGCAGGGGAATCGAGGCTGGTTTCACTGGCGCCGATGCGTGCTATCTCCGCGCCCAGACCGCCATCGATGCGCCACCGGTGAGCTTCGTCCAAGTCAAAAACCACGTACTTATACTGCGCATCACCGTCAGGATCTTGAATCGCCATATTAGCCTGCGCAAAAATTCCGAGATCGTAGAGGCGCCGCTGGGTGTCGGCCATGCGAAGCGGCGACAGCGGGTCGCCTTTGGCGAGTGAAAGGTTGCGATCCACCAGCGAAGGCCGCGTCGCCTCCAGGCCCTCGACAATTACGTCGCGCACGAACTGCTGACGGCCTTCGGCGATGACAAAGCGGAGTTCCACATGGTTCGCCTGCGGGCCCGGAGCGGAACTCCACTCGAAGTTTGCGTTTGGAAATCCGTTGGCGAAATAGTAGGCGAGAATAGTGTCGCGGTCCGCCGCGACACTGAATTCGCTAAACGGCTGTCCTTCGGAGCAACTGAGCGTGCTGAGAATATGGCGCGCATTTACCTGACGGATGCCGACAATATCGAGTTTGGAAACAAACCACTGCGGGCCTTCGTTAATAATCACGAAGACCGCAATGTCGCCCACTTTTCCCTGGTAATCGTCCACCACTTTGGACGTCACCTGGACGTCGTGAAATCCGTTCTGCGTGTAAAGTTCGGCAATAGTGTCCTCATCGCGGCGGCGAAGAGCCTCACTATAACGGCCGTGCCGCATCTGCCAGGAACGCGGCGTCATGAGCATCCGGTCTCGAATATCCTCGACCTTGAAATAATGATTGCCCTGAATCTGCAGGCTCACGAAGCGGTGGCGTCTCCCCAGGTTAATCAGATAGTCGATTTCTTCGCGATCATTCTTTAACCGTTGCTCCTTAAACTCGACCTCTGCCTCGAAATATCCCGCGCCTTGAAACGCGTCCTGAAGATTGCGCTGTCCCTCCACTAACAAATCCCGGTCCACGGTGTGCTCTTCGTACACGGGCACGTTCTGGCGCAGGGTTTTGTTGGAGACCTTCGCGCCGACCGGCTTGACGTCGACCACCGGCCCGGCATCGATGCGCAAAGTCGGGGTGGCGCGCTCCGTGTCGCTGTCGTATTTCAGCGAGTCGAGCTGCACCGTCGCCAGAAGCCGCTCCTGCTTCTCATATTTTTGCCGGACGTGATCCAACGCATCGCGCGTGCGGTTTTGCGTCACCGGGTGCCAGCCGCCCACCCAACGTCGCTTCCATTTGGTGGCGGCGATGATTTTGTCCACCGTCATCTTCAAGTCGCCCAGCAACACGGGCGTGCGATATCGAGCGCGTGGTCCGCTTTCGACAACGAACTGAATGTGGGCCTGCTGCGTTTTCCCGTCGTATTCAATGCGCCGTGTGACGCGGCTCTCGTAGTAACCGTTCTCCACAAGGAGCGTATGGACGCCCGCTTGCGCTTGCGGCAGGTTGTCCTCGTGAAACGGTTCGCCCAGATTGACACCAGCGGCACTCACCATTTGCCCGCGATTCGGTGGATCGGAGACCTTCCCTGTGATCGAGACGCGACCTACGAACCAACTGTTCTTGGTGATGAATCGCACCACAACACCGCCGGCTTGGGGTTCGGCGTCCACTTGAATGTCCTGGTAGCGCCCGGTGGCGAAGAGGTTCTCGATCGACTTGCGAACATCCGCGAGCCGCAGCGGAGCGCCGCTTTTCAGGACGACCGCTTGAGCCAGATCGGGAGCGGCAACGGGCTGATCATGCGGGTCGAATTGTATCCCGACGATCGCCTTGCCCTCGAATAACTGCGTCTCCGCGCGCAGGGACAATGATGGCACGGCCCAACAGAGAAGCGGCGTCACGGCGAAGCGCAGACATCGAAGCCACACCATGCTCATGATAACGGCTTCGGATGCAAGTTTGTTACCATCGGTTCAGATGACCGCTGGCGAAAGAGAACGCTACTCGCGCCAGATTTTGTTCGCGGACATCGGTGAGCGGGGACAGGAAAAACTGCTCTCGTCCAAAGCCGTGATCGCTGGTTGTGGCGCCTTGGGCAGCATGCAAGCCATCGCGCTTGCGCGCTCCGGCGTGGGACATCTGACGATCATCGATCGCGATTACGTCGATGAAAGTAATCTACAACGGCAGTTTCTATTTGAAGAGAATGACGCTGCCGAAGCCATTCCCAAGGCCATAGCGGCCGCGCGAAGATTGCAGCGCATCAATTCCGGAATCGAAGTCCGCAGCGTGGTAGCGGATCTGAATCCTGCGAACGCGGAAGAACTGTTGGGCGAGGCGGAAGTGATTCTGGACGGCACCGACAACTTCGAGACCCGCTATCTGATCAACGATGTGGCAGTGAGCCGCGGTGTGCCGTGGATCTACGGCGCCGCCGTCGCGAGCTACGGAATCGAGATGCCCGTGATTCCCGGGCGCACAGCGTGCTTGTGCTGCGTCTATCCAGATCCGCCGGTGGGCACACAGCCCACGTGCGACACGGCCGGCGTTTTGAATTCGATAATCGCCGCGGTCGCCGCCCTGCAAGTGGCGGACGCTGTAAAAATTTTATCCGGCCGCTGCGATCGTGTCATTCCGCGTATCACCAGAATGGATTTATGGGACGGTGCCATCCGGCAGACCGAGCAACCGGATCGTGATCCCGATTGCCCGGCGTGCGGGCGCCGTGATTTCGTTCACCTCAACGGCGAGAGGCGCGCGCCAATCAGCCTCTGCGGACGTAATGCGGTGCAGATCCACGTCACACCACGGCCCATCGACCTGAACGAACTGAAGCGGCGTTTGACCGCGCTAGGCGAAGTGCGAGCCAACGAGTTCGCACTGCGCTTCGCTCAGCCTCCGCTGGAGATGACCGTCTTCTCTGATGGGCGTGCCATCATCAAGGGCACTACCGACCCGGCGGTCGCGCGGAGTTTTTACGCGCGATACGTAGGGAACTGAGTCGTCCGCCCTGAAGTCGTCATGTTCGCAATCTCCAAAGTTCGAACAGCCCCAACGCGAGAATGAGGAGAGCAACCAGGCGTCGAAACAGCGCCTCCGGCACGCGCCTCAGAATCCTCTCGCCGCTCAAAGTCCCCGCGATAACGCAGACACCGGCGACGGTAACCACCGGCCACAGTTCCAAGATTCGGCGGCCTTCTGTAAGGACATAAATAGGAATGCGTGCGGCGTCAACAATCAGCGCAATGGCCGTCGCAGTGGCAACAAAGGATTCCTTCGGAATTGGAAAGCCCAGCATCGCGGCGGACCGAATACCTCCCTGGTTACCGACCAATCCTCCAAATGCACCGGAAGCGATACCCGCGATGTAGGCCATAGGCTTGCCAAACCGCATTCCGCTGGCGAAGCCAGTCAGGCCAGCCAGCCCGGCGAACACGAGCAGACCACCGAACAAAACCGTAAGCGCGAGGCTGCCGGCCCGCGCGTGTAATAACGCGCCGATGAAGCCTCCGAATGCGCTGGCAATACCAAAACTCATCAAAACCTTCCAGTCGATGAATCGCCGGAGCATCCAGAAGCGTAGGGCGGTGCCCAGAAGATGCGGAATGGACACCGCAGCGACAGCGATTTTTGTGCCCGCGTGAAGTGCCAGAACAGGGGTGAGCACGCTGCCAATACCGAAGCCCGCAACGGTAGCGATCGCGCCGGCCGCAAACGCGACCACCGCCAGAATAGCGTCATACCCCATGGAAGCAGGAGCAATCAGAAGTCAAAGCGGGGTGCAGTGCGCCATGTCGTAAAGACCCCGCGTTCTTTTCGAGCCCCGCCACGTTGTCCACCATTCCTTCAAAACCTTCCTCGCCGAACCTCGTTTTCAACCTTGCGCCGGATGCCTTGGGCTGCAAGGTGCATCACTGTACGGTTTCGAGTACGATCACGGTGTCGGCTTCGTCGCGCGCCTCGGGCAGGTGCAGGACGATGCCGCCTTTTATCGCGGAGACTTCGACCGGTGCGCCTGAAGCCAACAGCTTGGCGTCCTTCACAGCGGGAAGCTTCGAAAGCGCGAGCAGGTCGCCATCATAATCCATGACGTGAACGTAAATCCTTCCGGCTCGCCGGGTGGTCGCGCCCCATGAGTTCGGCGCAATCGGTCCGCCATGTGTGCCGTAAATCGACTCTCCATTACGATCCAGCCACTGCCCCACGCCGCGCAACCGTTCTACAAACTCCGGCTGGATCTCTCCGTTAGGCATCGGCCCGATATTCAGCAGAAAGTTGGCGTTGTAACCCGCAGCGCGCGCCAGATATCGGATGAGCTGCGCGGTGCTTTTGAAGTGCTTGTCATTCTTGTTATAGCCCCACGCATTGCTGATGGTGTCGCACGTCTCGAACGGCAGCTGTCCGACTTCGGATGTCGCATTGAACTCCGACGTCTTGTGTCCGGGCAAATCTTTTTCGAACATTTGAAAATCCTCGCCGGGAAAGGGAAGGCGATGATGGTTATTGCCAATCAGCGCGGCTGGCTGGAGGCTATGGATAAGACCGTAGGTGCGATCGAGATGCCAGTTGGCGTCTGGTTTATCCCACCAGCCGTCGAACCAGATGCCCGCAATTTCACCGTATCCGGTGAGCAGTTCGCGAAGCTGGTTGTCCATGAATTCCAGATAGTGATTCCAATCGCCCTGGTCAGGCCGTCCGGAGGTTTGACCCGTTCGCCCGCGCGGATAGTAATCCGGGTTATGCCAATCCAGCTCCGAATGATAGAAGAATAGTTTGATGCCCTGCCTATGGCATTCATCGGCCAGCATCTTTAGAACATCCTTCTTATAGGGCGTTGCATCGACGATGTTCCAGTGATTCTGCTTCGTGCCGAACATGGCGAAGCCATCGTGATGCTTACTGGTAATGGTGATGTATTTCATGCCCGCGGCCTTTGCCAGCGCGACCCATTCCACCGGATTGTATTCGGTGGGATCGAATTGGGGCGGCAGCTTCTCGTACTCGGCGACCGTCATCTTGTGATTGTTCATGACCCACTCGCCATCGCCGAGCACGCTGTACACACCCCAATGAATGAACATGCCGAAACGTGCGTTTTGGAACCACTCACGAGCTTTCAGGTTGGCTTCGGAGGGCTGATAGGTCTGGCCGGCCGCCGCGCCAGCCAACAAGATCGGAACGAGAAGGAGTCGCATGGTCGCCTCAATAACCGAGCTTCTTGTTTACCACATTGAATAGCGGCTTGCCCGCCCGATACCGTCGAAAGTTGTCCAGGAACAGCCGCAAAGAGCGCTCTTTCCAGTCGGACGTCTGATCCGCGGAGTGCGGCGAAAGCAAGACGTTATCCAGCGAATATAAAGGATGGCCGGCAGGCAGCGGCTCGGTTTCGAAGACGTCAAGCGCCGCACCTCGAATCCGCCTTGCGCGCAATGCACTGACCAGGGCTGATTCGTCCACGACTGGTCCCCGCCCGATGTTGATTAGTACCGCTGACGGCTTCATCGCTTCAAATTCGGGAGCTGCGATCATGCCGCGAGATTCGGAGGTCAAAGGGACCGTCACCACTACATAATCCGACTGCCGGAGCACCTCCTGCTTAGCTTCCGCGGGAAAAGCCTGAGCAACGTGTGGATCGTCGTGCGTGAGCTCCGGGTGGCGCCTCAACGCAACGACACGCATGCCGAATGCGCGGGCAGAACGGGCTATAGCCCGGCCGATGTCGCCATAACCCACCAGCCCGAGCGTCTGCCCACGAATTTCGGTGACGTCGAACGGGTCCCAATTACCGGCAACCTGACTCGTAATCAGCCGGCGAAAATCCTTCGCAAAGAACAGGACGGCACCCATCGTAAACTCGGCCAGAATGTCGCTAAATGCGCCGCGCGCATTCGTCAGCGTGACCGGGCTTTCCACCAGCGCGGGAAACAGAATTCCGTCGAGCCCAGCCGAACGCGTCTGCACCCACCGCACACGCGTTGCCAGCGGCCAGATTCCGTGGAGGAGGGACCCAGAGGATGTCCAATTGAGGATCACTTCTGCTTGAGGGGCGATGTCCTCGCAAGCTGCGCGCGAGCGGGCGACCGTAATCGCAGCCGTATCGCGCAGTTCGTCGAGCATTGCCAGTTCCGGCGCGGCGGGATTCGCCAATACGAGAACGGTGAGAGCGCTCATGGTAGTTTTGCTTTACGTTCACTTGGTGCCCAGCGGAAGAGTCCTCATAGGTTCTGAGTGTAATGCGTCGCGGCCGGCGGGAACCAGAAGCAGTCACGCATTCGCACTTGTGCTATTGTCCAGGATGAGCTCAACGGATGTTTGATCTCTCGCTGGAAGTCTTGCGTGTCGTCGAAGAAGCGGCAGTTGCTTCGGCCCGCACTATGGGCATGGGCGATCCGCACACCGCGGATCAAGCAGCCGTCGAGAGCATGCGCCGCTGCCTGGATACGATTGCCATCGACGGCACGATCGTGATCGGCGAGGGCGAGCGAGATTCCGCCCCCATGCTGTACATCGGCGAGAAGGTCGGATCGGCCAAGAACGCCAACGAAGAGCTTACGGTGGATATCGCGGTTGACCCGCTCGAGGGAACGAATCTCTGCTCCACAGGTGCAGGCGGGGCCATCACGGTGCTGGCGGCATCCGAACGCGGCGGGCTGTTACATGCGCCTGACTGCTACATGGAAAAGATCATCGTGGGTCCCGCTGCAAAAGGAGCCGTGGATCTGGACGCGCCGGTCAAGCACAATCTGAAAGCTATTGCGCGGCGCCTACAGCGCGGCGTGGATGACCTGGTCGTGGTGGTACTCGATCGCCCGCGGCATGCGAAGCTCATCGCCGACATTCGCGACGCTGGGGCGCGAATCCGGCTGATCGGAGACGGCGATCTATCAGCGGGAATTGCGGCAGCGGTTGTCGGTACCGGTGTGCAAGCGGTAATGGGTTCTGGCGGTGCTCCGGAAGGCGTTCTGACCGCAGCGGCACTGCGCTGCCTGAATGGCGAAATCCTCGGCCGCCTGGTCGTCAAGGACGACCAGCAACGGGAACGCATGCAGTCCATGGGAATTCATGACACTAAGAAGGTCTACACGACGCACGAACTGGCTCCCGGCCATCACATCGTATTTGCCGCCAGCGGTGTTACCGATGGAAACCTGCTGAAGGGCGTACGATTCTTCGGCGATGGCACGCGTACCCAGTCCATCGTCATGACCTTGACTCCGGCACGGGTGCGGTTTATCGACACTGTACATCTGGAAAACAAGCCGGACGTAAAGGTCCGGTTCCGCTAGACGGCCTGATTTAATTCAGATAACATCGTCTGGGAACTTTTTCTGCGCCTGTTTCGTACGGCGTAAGAAAGGTGAGTCTATGAACCGCTACCTCTCACAACGGGGAGGAGTGCTGGCTGGCGTCCTCGCCGCGTTTTTGATCCTGGCCGCCCTGGCCGTTGTAGGCATCTTTATGGCTGGCATGTATGTAGCCGACAACATCCACGTCGAAAAGACCAGAAGCGCCAAAGGCGAAACCGTCCAGGTGGACACACCCATCGGATCGATGCGGCTCCAGGAACACAAGAAGCTCGATCCCAAGGCGATCGGTGTTCCCGTCTATCCCAATGCGGTCCGCAACGACGAGAACCATGCCGCCAGCGTGGATTTCAGCTTCGACTCCGGGCATAAAGGGTTCACCGTGCTCGCTGCCGAATACACAACGGACGACTCCCTCGATAAGGTGAAAGAGTTCTATCACCAGGAGTTACCGCACTGGATGATCACGCAAAGGTACAACGGCGGGGTCCACATGGAGTACACCGAGGATGGCTACAAGCGCATCGTCGCTATCACCGAGAAACACGGCCAAACCCACATCGCGCTTGCCTCGGTGGGAGAGCCTGCGTCAAACTAAACAAGTAGGCTTCGTCATTATTAATGCCTGAAATCTGTACCTGCGGTGCGGAACTGCCGCTCGATGCGCGATTTTGCCACAAGTGTGGCAAGCCGCAGCGTGACGAACCCGAAGCAGCTATGCTCGCCGCTGATGCCGTGGCGGCTTCAGCTCCGGTGGTCGCGCCACCAGTTGTTCCACTGGTCCCGCTGGGTTTCCGCAATCCGGTGGCGTTTCGTGTGGGACTATTGGCGGCTGCGCTACTGTGCCTCACCATGATGATTCCCGGCGTGAACTACGCCTTCGTCGTCTGGTGGCTGGGCGCTGGCTACTTCTCGGTCTGGATCTACAAGCGCCGCACGGGTCAACGCCTGACCATACGGGGAGGGGCGCACATGGGATGGATCACGGGTGTGATTAGTTGCGTCCTGCTATCCCTCTTATTCGCTTTCTTCATGGCGGCCCTTCAGCGTGCCGGCGGGCTCGGCGCTATTAAGGATCAACTCCGCGAGTTCGCTGTCGATCAGAAGAGCATCGATGAAGCCGTGAAGCGGCTGCAAAACCCCATGGAAGTGGTTCGCTCACTGGCCGAAATGTTTCTGATGATGATGCTGTTCTGTGTGGCTGGCGGAGCGCTCGGCGCCAAGATCCTGAGCAAGGATTAGTGGGCTCGCGAGACACCACCTCAGGCTGGTGACTGACACAGCAGGACTGGCGGAGGAAGAGGGATTCGAACCCCCGAGCGAGTTACCCCGCTAACGGTTTTCAAGACCGCCGGTTTCAACCACTCACCCATTCCTCCGCTTCCAATCTAGCGGATTGCTCCATTCGCCGCAATCATTACAGGCTGTGACACGCCTTGCCGTCGCCGTTCACTATCCTTTCGGCTAGTGATCTATCCAGATAGATAGGAACTGCAGATCTAAGAAACCGGGCCCGAACCACACGGCGATTGCGCGTCGTCGTCTAAATCAATCAGAGTGAAGAAATTGCAGGGAATGTCCGGGATTGCAGCAGGGCCTGATGCCGTCTGGAAAGCCGATTGCCCTCAATTCCCGCCGACGGTATGAGCGCTTCCACCATGGCGGCAAATCTCCGGGGACCGGGGCAATGTGCACATTCGCCTTTAGGCGTAAAGCCTGTGCGCGCACCCGAATTCCACAGGCTGGCTGTAAGCCATTTGAGGACTTGTCATTCCGTTTGTTGTGGTGTAGTCTTGTGTTCGATCGTGACAAGGGAGCGTCGTAAGGTCACGGTTTGTGACTTCGTTGCGGAGCGCTTTTGTACCCCGGGAGTACCCTACACGTTGCAGGATACGGCCAGGATTTCCAAACTAAATCCCCGCGCCAGACCACCGCTGCAACTTGGCCCCGGGCATTTACGGCATTCCCTGCTTCGCATTGGTTGGCTCCAATTGACAGGCACGTACGCTTGAGCCGGCGCGAAATACTAATCGGGATGGAGGATTAGCAGAATGGCAAGACAAAGCACACAACATAAGCTCGATCGGGTGAGATCGCCACGCGTGCATATCACCTATGACGTGGAGGTTGGCGGCGCGATCGAATTGAAGGAACTGCCCTTTGTCATGGGGGTTCTGGGAGACTTTACCGGCCAGCCCACCGAGGCGATGGCGCGGTTGAAGGACAGGAAATTCGTCGAGGTGAACCCCGACAATTTCGACAGCGTGCTCGCCGGAATGAAGCCTCATCTGGCGTATTCGGTCGAGAACAAGCTGAGCGACGATCCCAACGCCGGCCAGTTAAAGGTAGACCTCAACTTCAAGAGCCTGCAGGATTTCGAACCCGAGCAAGTGGCCCGCCAAGTGCGGCCGCTGCGGGAGCTGCTGGAGCTGCGAACCAAGCTTTCTGATTTGCGCGGCAGCCTGCAAGGCAACGACAAGCTCGATGAGCTTCTGCAAGACGCGATCACCAATACCGACAAACTAGGCAAGTTGAAGGACGAAGTGAAGCCGGAGGGAGAGTCCAATGCCTGAGAAAGAAAAATCAGCGGTCGCAACGCAAACCGCCGAACAAGCCGCGGGCGGGGGCCTGCTCGATCAGATCGTGGACCAAGGCCGGCTCGGCAAGGATCCGGCAACGCGCGAGCGTGGAAAGAGCCTGATCAAGGAATTCGTCAGCCAGGTGCTCCAGGGCGAAATGACCGTTTCGCGCGACACCGAGTCGATGATCAACGCGCGCATCGCGCAGATCGATCATCTGCTTTCCATTCAGTTGAATGAGGTTCTGCATCATCCGGACTTCCAGAAGCTGGAGGGCTCATGGCGCGGGTTGAAGTATATGCTCGACCAGAGCGAAACCAGCGACCAGCTCAAGATCAAGATCCTGAATTGCACCAAGCGGGAAATGCTGCGCGACCTGCAGCGTGCCCCGGAATTCGACCAGAGCGCGTTGTTCAAGAAAGTTTATGAGGAAGAGTTCGGCGTCTTTGGCGGTGCGCCCTTCGGCGCTCTGCTCGGCAATTACGAATTCGGCAGAGGCCCCGAAGACCTGGAATTGATCGAAAAACTTTCCAACGTGGCATCGGCGGCCCATGCGCCGTTTCTGACTGGAGCCTCCTCCGAGATGTTCAACATGGAGAACTTTACCAGTCTGGATGCGCCGCGCGATATCGCGAAAATCTTCGATACCACCGAGTATGCGAAGTGGAAGTCCTTCCGGCAATCAGAGGATTCGCGCTACGTGGCTATGTGCCTGCCGCATATTCTGATGCGCTTGCCCTATGGCAAGGACAATGTGCAGGTGGATGGCTTCAACTATGAAGAGAACGTGGACGGCACGGACCACAGTAAGTATCTGTGGGCCAATGCCGCGTGGGCTCTAGGCGCGCGGCTGACGCAGTCGTTCGCCATGTACGGCTGGTGCGCTTCGATCCGCGGCGTGGAGGGTGGTGGCTTGGTAGAAGGATTGCCGGCTCACAACTTCCGGACCGACGAAGGCGACATCGCTCTGAAGTGTCCCACCGAAGTTCAGATCAGCGACCGGCGCGAGAAAGAACTGGCGGACCAGGGCTTTGCGCCGATCGTACACTGCAAGGGCACCGATTATGCGGCGTTCTTCAGTGTGCAGTCGTGCCAAAAGCCAAAGCTGTACGATAAGGAAGCCGCCAACGCCAACGCGCGCCTCTCAGCCCAGTTGCCTTATATCCTGGCGGTCTCCCGCTTTGCCCATTATCTGAAAGCGATGATGCGCGACAAGATCGGTAGCTTCATGTCGCGATCGGATTGCGAGAGGTTCCTGAACCAGTGGATCACGAATTACGTGACGCCTGACGATAACGCTTCACAGGCCACCAAGGCCAGCCATCCGCTACGCGATGCCTCGATTGAGGTGAGCGAAGTTCCGGGGAAGCCCGGCGTGTATCGGGCCGTGGCGTTTCTCAGGCCGCACTTCCAGTTGGACGAGCTCTCGGTTTCTTTGCGCCTGGTTGCCGAATTGCCGCAATCAGCCAGGAAGTAAAATTTTGGGGTTGTCGAAATCTCGTTAATCGAAAAGGAGGAGGAGCCATATGGCTGCAGTAGATTATTTTCTGAAAATAGACGGAATTGAAGGAGAGAGTCAGGACTCGAAGCACAAGGGCGAGATCGAGCTTCACTCGTGGTCGTTCGGAGCGACTCAAGGTGGAACTTCGGGAAGCGGCGGCGGTGGCGGAGCCGGCAAAGTCGCGTTGCAAGACTTCCACTTTGTCATGCGGGTGAACAAGTCGACACCGAAACTCTTCCTGGCTTGCGCGGGCGGCGACCACATCAAGAATGCGGTTCTGACATGTCGCAAGGCTGGCAAGGACCAGCAGGAATATTTGAAATGGACGTTTTCAGATTTCCTGGTGTCGTCTTACCAGACCGGAGGTTCGGCCAGCAGCGACGTGGTTCCTATGGACCAGATCTCGCTGAACTTCTCCAAAATCCAAACACAGTACCAGGAGCAAAAGGCCGACGGCACCCTCGGTGGCGCGGTCCAAGCCGGGTGGGACGCGAAGCTCAACCAGAAGGTCTAAGATCTTCGACATGAAAGCTCAAGAGCTGTTCCAGGCGGGCAAGCTCGACGAGGCAGTGCAGGCGCTTGGCGCTGAGTTGCGGGAAAACCCAGCCGACGCCAGGCGTCGCACTTTCTTATTCGAGCTGTTGTGTTTCGCCGGAGACTATCAGCGCGCCGAAAAACAGCTCGATGTCCTGGCCGCGGATGGGCAGTCGGCGGAGATGGGAGCGCTGCTTTACCGGGCGGCGCTGCATGCCGAACGCATTCGCCAGACGATTTTCGAAAAGAGAGATTACCCGATCACCGAACCGGAATCCGACACACCACTCTCCGGCACGTTGAACGGTAAGCCATTTGAATTTTTCTGCGACGCTGACCCGCGCCTGGACACGCGGCTCGAAGTTTTCGCCGCAGGCGACTATCTTTGGATCCCCATGCACCACATCGCTTCCGTGGAGTTGCAGGCTCCCACGCGCCTCCGGGACTTGCTTTGGACGCCCGCCATCGTGCGCACCGGGCCGGCTTTCAAAGGCAAGGAATTGGGCGAGGTGTTGCTGCCCACGCTTTCCCCTCTCTCCTGGAAGCATTCCGATAATCAGGTGCGGCTCGGCCGGGCCACCGACTGGCAGGACGACGGCGCAGGAAACGCGATACCCGTCGGGCAGAAGATGTTCTCGGTCGACGACGAAGACATCCCTATTCTCGATATTCGCAAGTTGGAGTTTGCCGCCGCCCAAGCGGCTCCGTAACTCTCATGCCCTTGCGTGACGATCTGCTCAACCCCATTTCGGGTGACAATCCGAGTGGTGCCAGTCTCCGCTACAACCCTATCTACGACAAGATCAAGGAAGCGCGGCGCGAAGACGACGATGCGCCCCAGGGCGACTGGGCTTTCGAGCGCAAGGTCGCCGACTGGAAGCAGGTGATCAAGCTCGCCAGCGAAGCACTGGCGACTAAGAGCAAGGATCTGCAAATCGCCGCATGGCTAACCGAAGCAGAGCTGCGGATGGAAGGTTTCGCCGGCCTGCTTGCGAGCCTGAAACTGCTGCAGGGCCTGCTCGAAACGTTCTGGGACACCCTGTATCCCGAGATCGAAGACGGCGAGGTCGAGATGCGCGCCGGCCCGCTCGATTGGGTTGGCTCCCGCCTCGATCAGGCCGTGCACCAGGCGCCCATCACCCGCAACGGTCTTGATTGGTTTCAGTTCAAGGAGTCGCGCGCCATCGGCTATGAAGCCGACGTGGCGGACAACTCCGAGAAGGCCGCAGCTCGCAACCAATCCATCGCGGATGGCAAGGTCAGCGGCGAAGAATTTGACTCCGGGTTCAACGCGACGCCGAAAGCCTTCTACGTTGAGTGTAAGCAAAACCTGGACGATTGCCTGGAGGCCATCGAGGCCCTGAACGTCGTCTGTGAGCAGAAGTTCGGTGAAGTGAAGCCAGGGTTTACCGGATTGTCCGGCGCGCTGGAAGAAGTACGCTCCACCGTCAGCGGGCTCTTGCAAAAGAAGCGCGAGCTCGAACCGGACGAAGCGCCGGTGGTGGAAACCCCTGCCGAGGAAAGCGCTATCGAGGAGGCCGCCAGCCCGGCCGCGGGAGGGGCTCCGGCTGCGTCCCGGAAAACCGTCAGTGCCGAGCCGGCCGACAAAGATGATGCGTACTCGCGCGTCGCGGTAGTCGCTAAATATCTACGCCGTGAGGACCCGAGCAGCCCAGCGCCCTATCTCATGTTGCGCGGACTGCGCTGGGGCGAGCTGCGCTCGGGAGGCGACTCGCCAAGCCTGGAACTGCTCGCGCCGCCGGCGACGCACGTCCGGCAAGAAATCAAGCGGTTGTCGGTTGAAGGTAACTGGGCAGAGTTGATCGAAGCTGCGGAAAGCGCCATGGCGCTGCCGTGCGGCCGCGCGTGGCTCGACCTCCAGCGATACGCCGTAAAGGCCACGGAAGGGTACGGCTACCCGGCAATTGCCAATGCGATCCGCTCCGAATTGCGGTCGCTGCTCGCCGATCTGCCGCAACTGCCGCAATGGACTCTAGCAGACGATACGCCCACGGCGAACCCGGAAACCCAGGCATGGCTCAAGGAAATCATCGCTCCGCCGCAGGCACCGGACGCTTTCAGCGCAATGGCCCCCGTGGAAACGCCGAAGGCGGAGTCGAACGGCACTGGCGGCGAATCTGCTCCGCCGGATGCATTCCAGGTGGCCATGGAAGCGGCGCGCTCAGGTGATGTACAGTTGGCGGTCGAGGTGCTGAGCCGCGAGATCGCCCACGAGCGTTCTGGCCGCGCCCGGTTTCAGCGCAAGATCCAATTGGCTCAAATCTGCATGTCCACCGGCCACGAAACCATCGCATATCCCATCCTCAACGAAATGGCGGACGAAATCGAGCTACGCAAACTGGAGGAATGGGAGGCGTCGGAAGTTCTCGCGCATCCTCTGGCGCTGCTGTTTCGCTGCATGAACCAGTTGGACGGCGACGCCGAAATCAAGCGCAAACTGTACGCCCGCATCTGCCGGCTCGACCCCGTGCAAGCGCTGGCGTGCGCGAAATAAATCATGGCGAGACGGGAAACAGATGAAACCGTCACGCAATCGGTGATCGAGCGGCTCATCGATCTGGAGCCTGGCGTGCGTGCCGATCCGCCGCAATCGAGGGCGCAATCGGTACGGCAGCTCAAAGCCGCGCTGCGCCGCGATATCGAGTGGCTGCTCAATACGCGCCAGATCGCCGGCGGCGTCCCCGAAGCCTTTCCGGGACTCGAAGGCTCGCTCTATGGCTACGGATTGCCGGATGTCAGCACGCTCAGCGGTCATTCCATTCGTGACCGGAACCGACTGTTGCGTATGTTGGAGAACACGGTGAGCTCGTTCGAACCGCGTTTGAGCGGCATCAAGGTGAACCTGATTGATGCCGGTTCCAACAATGGGCGCCAGCTTCGCTTTCAGATCGAAGCTCTCCTGCTGATGGATCCGGCTCCCGAGCTCATATCCTTTGACACGGTACTCGAACTCGCCAGCGGGGAGTACCAGGTGAAGGGAGAGCAAAGTGCGGGATGATCTCCTGCTCTACTACGAACGCGAGCTGACCTTCCTGCGGCAAATGGGGGCCGAGTTCGCGGAAAAGTATCCGAAGATCGCCGGACGTCTGATTCTGGATCCCAACGAAGGCAGAGATCCCCACGTCGAGCGCCTGGTCGAGGCATTCGCATTCCTGGCGGCGCGCGTTCATCTCAAAATCGACGACGAGTTTCCGGAGATCACCGAAGCGCTCCTTACCGTGCTCTACCCGCACTATCTCCGGCCCATTCCCTCCATGTCCATCGTCGAGTTCGATCTGGACCCGGCGCAGGGGAATCTCGGCTCGGGCCTGCCGATTCCCAAAGGCTCGGTGCTCTATTCTCCTCCCGTCAACGGCGTTCCGTGCAAGTACCGCACCTGCTACGACAGCACACTCTGGCCGCTGCGGCTGGTGGATCCGCAGTGGCGCACACCCGATCGCTTTCAGCCGCCGCTTAAATCAGACGCCGTGGCCGCGCTTCGCTTCGAGATCCGCTGCTTTCAAGACGTAACGTTCGACAAACTGGAGCTGCGCTCGCTGCGCCTGCATTTGAATGGGGAAGGTGCGCTGGTCCACACGCTCTACGAGCTGTTAAGCGGAAACTGCGCCCAGATCGTGATCCGCGATCCCGCCACTGGCACGCGCGTCAGGCCGATCTGGCTCGAACCGGACCAATTACGCCCCGTTGGTTTCGAAGAAAATGAGGGAGCGCTTCCATATCCGCTGCGCTCCTTTCTCGGCTACCGACTGTTGCAGGAGTACTTTGCCTTCCCCGACAAGTTCTTCTTCTTCGACCTGGGCGGCCTGGAGCGGCTCGCGCAAGCCGGTTTCAAAGACCGGGCGGAAGTCCTCATCCTGGTTTCCCGGTTCGAGCGCCCCGAGCGCCAGCAGCAGTTGGAAACGGGCGTGTCGGATAAGACCGTAAAACTGAACTGCACGCCCATCATCAATCTGTTTCCGCAAACCGCGGAGCCGATTCTGCTGAGCCACACGGTTTTCGAATACCCCATCGTGCCCGACGTGTCGCGACAGGACGCCATGGAGATCTTCTCGGTGGATGAGGTAGTGAGTCTCGACCCGGCTTCGCATGAAACCGTCCGGTTCGAACCCTTTTACTCCTACCGTCACTCCACCATGCGCGACAAGAAGCAGACGTTTTGGCACGCTTCGCGCCGCCCGTCGACGCGCCGCAATTCGGAAGCGATCGACGTGTTTATCTCGCTGGTGGACATGTCGGGAAAGCCCATCCGGCCAAATGTCGATACCGTCACTGTCCGCCTCACTTGTACAAACGGCGACCTGCCCTCGCGGCTCCCGTTCGGCAACGAGAAAGGGGACCTGGATCTCGAGGGCGCCGCGCCCATCAAGCGGATTGTCATGCTGAAGAAACCGGCCAGCACCATCCGGCCGCCCACGGGGCGCAACGCGTTGTGGCGCCTGATCTCGCACCTGTCCCTCAACTATCTGTCGCTGGTGGAAGACGGCCGCGAGGCCTTGCAACACATCCTGCGTCTCTACAACTTCACCGATTCGGCGTATATTCAGAAGCAAATCGAAGGGATCACCAAGCTCGATAGCGAACGTCACTTTGCACGCGTCATTTCCGAATACGGCATCAGTTTTGCGCGCGGTACGCGCATCCGCATCGAACTGGATGAAGAACAATTCGTGGGCGGCGGCGTCTACTTGTTTGCCAGCGTCCTGGAGCGCTTCCTGGCGCTATATGTCTCGTTGAACAGCTTCAGCCAGTTGGTTGTCCGCACCGTCCAGAGAAGGGAGGAATTGGAGAAGTGGCCGCCGAGAGCGGGACACAAGATCTTGATGTAATCGCGGAGTCCGGCGATGCGCAGCCTGGCGCGGTGATGCCATCCAGCCGTGCGACCCCGGAAATCTGGAGTGCGCTCGAGAACGAGCCGTACAACTTCGATTTCTTTCAGGCAGTGCGCCTTTTGGAGCGCCTGATGCCCGATCGCCAGCCGGTGGGTCTGTTTGTGAACCCGTCGCGCGAAGTGGTGCATTTCGGCGCGCACTCCATCACTTCGTTTCCCCCGAGCCAGCTCTATTCTCTGACTCGCGTGGAGAATAAGCCCGCTCGCATGTCAGTCAACTTCATGGGCCTCACCGGGCCGCTGGGCGTGCTGCCGCAGTATTACACGGAGCTCGTCATCAGCCGCGGCCGAGCCAAAGACCATGCGATTCGCGATTTCTTTGACATCTTCAATCACCGCATCATCTCGCTGTTCTTCCAGGCCTGGCAGAAATACAGGTTCATGGTGGCGTACGAGCGCGGCGAGCGCGATCGTTTCTCACATCACCTGCTGGACCTGATCGGCCTGGGAACCGACGGCCTGCAAAACCGCCAGACGGTGTCGGATGATTCGCTAATTTACTATTCGGGCATTTTGGCGCAGCAGCCACGCTCCGCCAGTGCCTTACGCCAGGTGCTGACCGACTATTTCGACGTGCCGGTCGAGATCGAACAGTTCGCCGGCGGCTGGTTCAAGCTCGACCGGGAAACGCAGTGCAGTTTCCAGGGCCAGCTCAGTCCTTCGGAACAGGTGGGGCTCGGAGCCGTAGTGGGTGACGAGATCTGGGATCAGCAATCGAGCGTGCGGGTGCAATTGGGCCCGTTGACGTTGGCCCAATATCTGGATTTTCTGCCCAACGGCACTGCTTATCGGCCTCTGCTGGGGCTGCTCGGCTTTTTCGCCGAGACGGAGTTTGATTTTGAAGTGCAGTTGATTTTGAAACGGGACGAAGTGCCGCCTTGCGAACTGGGGGCAGAGGACGGAGCCACACCGCAGCTTGGTTGGGTCACGTGGATGAAATCCGCGCCGTTCCGACGCGACCCGGGCGACACCGTCTTACAGGTCTCTTGAGGACTCTCTATGCTGCAAAACTGGAAATTCTTTTTCGGAAAAGTGAATCAGACCACCCGCGACGCGCTCGAAGCAGCCGTCGGCCTTTGCGCCTCGCGCACTCACTATGAGGTTGAAGTTGAGCATTACCTGATGAAGTTGCTCGACGAGACCGACAGCGACTTCCAGCACATCGCGAAGCATTTTGGCGTGGATAAATCGCGCCTGGCCGCGGAGCTGACGCGCAGCCTTGACCGCATGAAGAGCGGTAACGGCCGCGGTCCCGTGCTCAGCCAGATGCTGGTCCACATGCTGACGGAGGCGTGGCTGCTCGGCTCGGTGGATTACGGCGCCGGCCAAATCCGCTCCGCCTTCACTATTCTGGCTCTGTTCTCTAACGACGACCTCACCCGCATCGTCCGCGACGTCAGCAAAGAGCTCCAGAAGATCCAGCCGGATGCACTGCGCCAGAGTCTGTTGCAGATCGTCGCGGGCTCGCATGAGGATTCGATCACCGCTGCCGCCGACGAGCCTGGCGCCGCAACGTCCGGCCCTGGACAGCCCCGCGCCGCCGGTGGCAAGACGCCCAATCTCGATCAATACACGGTCAACCTGACGGAGCGCGCCAAAGGCGGCAAAATCGATCCCGTACTTGGCCGGGATTTCGAAATCCGCCAGGTAGTGGATATTCTGACGCGGCGCCGGCAAAACAACCCTATTCTGACCGGGGAAGCGGGCGTCGGCAAAACTGCGGTGGTCGAAGGTTTCGCCTTGCGCATCGCGCATGGCGATGTTCCACCAGTTTTGCAAAACGTCACTCTGCGCACGCTCGATCTTGCGTTGCTGCAGGCCGGTGCCGGAGTTAAAGGCGAGTTCGAAAACCGGCTCAAGGGATTGATCGAGGAAGTGAAGGCTTCGCCGACTCCCATCATCCTGTTCATCGACGAGGCACACACCATGATCGGCGCCGGCGGACAGGCCGGCCAGAACGACGCCGCTAACCTGCTGAAACCGGCTCTGGCGCGCGGCGAACTGCGCACGATTGCCGCGACCACGTGGTCCGAATACAAGAAGTATTTCGAGAAAGACGCCGCGCTGGCTCGCCGCTTCCAGGTGGTGAAGGTGGAAGAGCCCACCGAGGAAAAGTGCCGCATCATGCTGCGCGGCCTTGTGCCCATGCTCGAAAAGCATCACAACGTCAGGATTCTCGATGAGGGTTTGGCCTCCGCCGTGAAACTCTCGCATCGCTATTTGCCGGATCGCCAGCTACCTGATAAAGCCGTTAGCGTCCTTGACACCGCGTGCGCGCGCCTGGCTCTCGGCCAGAACTCCATTCCGCCCGCCATCGAGGATGCCACGCGCACGCTCGATGACCTGGCCGTGCAGACCCGTGTGCTTGAACGCGAAACCGCCCTGGGAGCCGATCATCAGGAGCGGCTGGCTCAAATTGCGGCGCAGCGTGCTGACACGGAAGGCCGCCTTGCTAGTATGCGCGAACGCTGGGAAAAAGAACGCGACCTCGTCTCCCGCATTCGCGACGTCCGATCGAAGCTCGAAGGCAACGGAGCCCCCGCTCAGCCGATCGCAGGCGACGGTCAGGCTGCCGCCGTCCAGACCGCACTCGATCCCGCGCCGCTGCGGACCGAACTGGCCAAACTGAATGCCGACCTGGAAACGATTCAGGGAGAAACCCCTCTAATTCGCGTGTGCGTGGACTCGCAGATTGTCGGCGATGTCATCTCTGCGTGGACCGGTATTCCCGTGGGCAAGATGCTCAAGGACGAAGTACAGTCGGTTCTGACGCTCGATCAGACGTTAGGGCAGCGCGTCATCGGCCAATCGCATGCGCTGGCCGCCATCGCCGAACGTATCCGCACGGCGCGCGCCAGCCTGGAGGACCCCGACAAACCTGTCGGCGTTTTCCTGCTGGTGGGACCTAGCGGCGTCGGCAAAACCGAAACTGCGCTGGCTCTCTCCGATCTGCTATACGGCGGCGAGCGGAACATGATCACCATCAACATGTCCGAGTTCCAGGAAGCCCACACGGTCTCAACGCTCAAGGGTTCACCCCCCGGGTACGTTGGCTACGGCGAAGGCGGCGTGCTCACCGAAGCCGTGCGCCGCCGGCCCTACTCGGTGGTCCTGCTGGATGAAGTTGAGAAGGCCCACCCCGATGTACTGGAGCTGTTCTTCCAGGTTTTCGACAAAGGCAAGATGGAGGACGGTGAGGGCCGCGAGATCGATTTCAAGAACAACATTATTATCCTCACCTCGAACGCCGGCACCGACACGCTCATGAAGCTGACCGCCGACCCCGAAACCATGCCCAGCGCCGACGGTTTAATCAAGGCGCTCAAGCCGGAGCTGAATAAGATCTTCAAGCCGGCGTTCCTGGGTCGCCTCGTCATCATTCCCTATTTCCCGGTGCGCGATGAAGCCCTGAAGAAAATCATTACCCTCAAGCTCGGCAAAATTCAGCGCAGGCTATTCGAGAATCACAGAATTCAGTTGACCTACGACGACCCGCTCGTGGAGGAAGTTGCGCGGCGCTGCACCGAAGTCGAGAGCGGCGCGCGCAACGTGGACAATATTCTCACCAATACGCTATTGCCGGAAATCTCCCGCCGCATTCTGGGCGGTTTGGCGGAACGCCAGAGGCTGAGCGCGATCCACGTTACCACCGGGCCTAACGGCACGTTCGCGTACAACTGAGCAGGCCGGTTCGCCGGTCCTGAGGATCGTCCGCAGGAGCGGGCTGAGCTCGCGTACAGGAGGCCATAGTGGCTACGACGCCCTTCACGCAAGAAGAACGGATCATCAAGATCTTCACGCCGCTGGATAAGGACACCCTGCTGCTACAGGGCTTTTCCGGCCAGGAAGCGATTTCCAGCCTGTTTCACTTCCACCTGGACCTGCTTGCGGAGAACACCACCAACGTCGCGTTCGACAAGCTCTTGGGCCAGAAAGCATGCATCGAGGTGACACTGCCCAATACCGAGCTGCGGTACTTCCACGGCATCGTGAGCAGTTTCTCGCAAGGCAGGCAAGACCAGCGTTTCACGCATTACTCAGCCGAGCTGGTCCCGCAGTTCTGGTTGATGACGCGCACCATTCGCAGCCGCATCTTCCAGCACATGACCGTAATCGACATCCTGAAGAAGGTGCTCGATGGCCTGGATGTGAGCTGGGAAACCTCAGGCACCTTTCAACCCAGGGATTACTGTACGCAATATCGCGAAAGCGATTTCCACTTTGCGTCCCGCCTCATGGAGGAAGAGGGTATCTACTACTTCTTCAAGCATTCGGCCGACACCCATAAGATGGTGATCGCCAATACGCCGCAGTCGCACCCGGATCTGCCCACCGATCCCAAACTGATTTATGAAGTCATCGAAGGCGGCACACGCGACGAAGAACGCATCTTTCAGTGGGACAAAACACAAGAGCTTCGCTCAGGTAAGAGTACGCTCTGGGACCACTGCTTCGAACTGCCCGGCAAACACCTGGAAGCCGAGAAGACGATCCTCGAGACCGTGCAAGCCGGTAAGGTAACTCACAAGCTCAAGGTCGGCGGCAACGACCAAATGGAGATTTACGACTATCCCGGCGGCTACGCCCAGCGCTTCGACGGTGTCGACTCCGGAGGCGGCGACAATTCGAGCGATCTGCAGAAGATCTTCGATGACAATTCCCGCACCGTCGGTATCCGCATGCAGCAGGAAGCCCTGCCAAGCATCGTAATCCACTGCGCCAGCAATATCCGCCACCTGGTCTCAGGCTACAAATTCACGCTGATGCGGCATTTTAACGCCGACGGCCAGTATGTGATTACTTCCCTCAGTCATGCGGCGGAAGAGCCATATGGCAGCGGCCAGACGGTGGTGACCGAGCAGGCTCACTACAGCAATGCGTTCACATGCATTCCGTTCGCCCTACCGTTCCGCCCGGCACGCATCACGCATCGGCCCTTCGTGCACGGATCCCATACCGCCACCGTCGTCGGACCATCCGGAGAAGAAATTTTTACGGACAAGTACAGCCGCGTAAAAGTGCAATTCAATTGGGACCGCGAGGGCAAATACGATTCCGATAGTTCCTGCTGGATCCGCGTGGGCACTCCCTGGGCCGGCAAGCAGTGGGGTATGATCCATATCCCGCGCATCGGTCAGGAAGTGATCGTCGATTTCCTCGAAGGCGACCCCGACCAGCCCATCATCGTCGGCAGCGTCTACAACGCCGACCAGATGCCTCCGTATGCGCTACCCGACAACAAAACTCAGAGCGGCATCCGCTCGCGCAGCTCCAAAAGCGGGACTACGGAGAATTATAACGAGATCAAGTTCGAGGACAACAAGGGCAAAGAGCTCATCACCATTCACGCTGAAAAAGACCAGCTCATCGAGGTCGAGAACGACGAGACGATCAAGGTTCATCACGACCAAATGATCACCGTCGAGAACGACCGCACGGAGACGGTCAACGTGAATGAAACCGTGACCATCAAAGGCGACCGCAAGCATTACGTGGTCGGCCAGGAACAACTGCAAGCCGACGGCGATCTGCACCTTACGGCCAGCCAGAACCAGAACGAAAAGGTCGGCATGACCTACAGCCGGCAGGTCGGCATGACTATCAACGACAAGGCCGGGATGAACTACGCCATGGACGCCGGCATGATGATCCATCTGAAGGCGGGAATGTCGGCGGTGATCGAAGCGGGCATGGGCCTCACCATCAAGGCTGCCGGCGGGTCCATCGACATCAATCCCGTAGGCGTATTCATCCAAGGCAACCTGGTGTTCATCAACACCGGAATGGCTAACATTCCCGGATGCGGTTCTTCTCCCACATCGCCGACGTCGCCCGGACAGAAGATTCTGGAAGGCCTCGATATCGCCTCCGGGACGGCGCAAGCCGCGGCCGCCAATGCTGCATCCAATCTTGCGCAGCAGACACAGCAACAGATGAGCCTGATTTCGGGCATGGCCGGCAACGTCATGGGCGGCGTCTCCAATCAGGCACTGGCTGCGGTTACTCAGGTTGCCGAGCAGGCGTTGGGTGCTGCGCAGGCGAGCGGACAAATGGCGCAGGGCGCAGCCAATCAGGTCATGGGCCAGATCGACAATGCGGTCAAGCAGGCCCAGACCACCATGGCCGGCGCCGTCACTCAGGCGCAGAACATGCTGAATGCCGGAATGAATGCCGTGCGCTCCGCCGTTCAACAGGCCGCCAATCAAGCCGCCGGTGAGGCACAGCAACTCGCCAATCAGGCCTCGCAGTTGGAAAAGCAGGCCCAGCAGCAGTTGCAGCAGGCCGCCAATCAAGTCCAGCAAGCTGCTCAGCAAGCCGCTCAACAAGGCCAACAAGCTCTCAACCAGGCCCTGCAACAA
>Ga0335071_10001155_pt1 | contig 28438 bp, 20 predicted proteins | sample Lox_Sample_15_FD_206724 | JGI IMG/M metagenome (GOLD analysis project Ga0335071, IMG submission 206724) | Soil microbial communities from Loxahatchee National Wildlife Refuge, Florida, United States - Lox_Sample_1.5 | ecosystem: Environmental > Terrestrial > Soil > Wetlands | place: USA...
CGGTTCGCGCAAAGACCATGTCGCTGGCATGGTTCTCGGAATTATATTGCGAAGTGGTGGAAATGACATTTTGATGATCGTAGCCGGTGCTGGCCGTTGCCTTGTTCAAGTCCCAGGTGACGCTGAGGCCGGCCGTGTTATTGACCGTGGCGTAAGTGGCTGTCCCCGACAACGTGGGCTGTTGCGAGGTGTCTTGAACGTAGTCCACCCGGTCATGGATATTAAACCAGAAGTCCTTCACGTAAATGTCAAAGGAAAGTTGCGAGCCGGATTGCAGGTACCAGGTGCTGTAGCTGTCATGGTCCAGGTATTTGTCGTAACCCGCGCCGACGTTCAGCGTCATGAGGTTATACTCGCTAATCGGATAACTGGCATCCACCTCCATCCGCGGCCGCAAGATGAAATCCTCCAGCGCGTTGGTCTTGACGATGTTGATGTTGTCGTTCCAGTCCAGGCCCAGCGAGGGCACCAGCAGCAGCCGGAAGTCGCCCGACTTGAAGGTGTAGGGGAGCGATTCGGGATGGATACGCCTGGATTCGGCCGCGGCATCGCTCGTCAGCGAATTGCGCAAAGCTTCCTGGGCCCGGGCGGGCGACGGTTTCAACAGCACGAAAGCCACCAGGCATCCGCCCCCGACCACGCCCGCGCCGCGTCGGCACCGGCTGCCGAACGAACCGTTTACAGTCGAACGGTCGCGGACAAATTCGGAGCGGGTGGCCGGAGGGCACATAGGCGGCGGTTAAAGCGTTGGTCGCTGGGGGTGACTTGCCTTGGGATAAACCAGCGGCGCAGTTGGTTGAATTCCCGGCGGTGGGCCAGTGAGGCCCGGAGCCGTCTTGGCTTCCGGAGAGCCTTTGGCCGTTGGCTCGATAGCCGACGCCGGCGTGCTGGCCTCGAAGGCGTTGCCCAGCAGCGGGCAAAGGCCTTTATGTTGCAGCGGGCAAGCCAGGTGACTTCCGGGCAGCGCGAGCGGAGACTGGGTCCGGGGCGGCTCCGCCTGTTTGCGCCACCGGCCGGGACTGATGCCGAATCGCTTCTTGAAGCACGTATTGAACAATCCCAGGTGATTGAAGCCGCATTGCTCGGCCACGTTGATCACCTTGGCTTCGACGTCCCGGAGCAAGGCAACCGCTTTTTGCAGGCGCATCTCCATGCGGAGCGCACCCACGGACAGTCCGAAGTACTGATGGAACAGGCGATTTAAATGCCGCCGGCTGCACCCGAATTTTGCGGCCAATTGCTCCACGGGCAGATCCAACAACTGGTTCGCCGTCAGTTGTTCAAAAACCTCGATGACGCGTCCCTCGACCTGGCCGAACCCAATTCGTTGATGATGGACCGCATGGAACTCCTCGTTCAAAACCGCCCCCGCGATGCGCAGCAAATGACTCCGATGTTCGAGGTCGAAATGATTCGGCACCTCGTCGATCCAGCGCTGACATTTCAGGGCCAGTTCCGAACCGGTGGGATAGAGCTTTGGATTCCGGAAACTATCGGCGACGCTCTGGAGCAGGGAAATTTCGTTGCCGCCAAAAAGTGGAATGAGATGCTCCAAACGCATGGAAAACGACCAAAAGATGATCTCGGCACCCTTGGCCACGCCGACCTTGGCTTCACGGCTCCCTTCCAAAACCAGCAGGTCCCCGGGCTGCAATGGCCGGATTAGCGACCCCCAGCTATATTGTCCGGTACCCCGCTTGTTGAATACAAAGCACAACCCTTGATCAGGAGGCGTCCACTTTTCCGAACCTGTCAAACTGACCAGCCGCAGCGCGTAGTAATCTTGGTCAAACATATGGCTCCCTTACTGATTGAAAATAATGAAAATCATCGCTAGAGACCGCCATCATTGTCGGCAACTTCTCGACGTCCTTTCTTATTTCGAAGACAAGTACAGATGTTGCACCTGATAATGTCTAGACATTTTTGGGACATAAACTACTACTGTCCGGACACCAAAAAATACACATTCGGGACATGCCGGCCCAGAAAGTCAAAAAGTGGCCGCGAGGATGGCTTATGGCCGGTCGATACTGGATATTCAGCTTTGTTGGATAACATGTTAATTTCGTGCAGGTTAAGCTTTTGGTGAGGGGATAAGCGGGGGCCATATAACCATCCGCTGTGGTTGAGTTAATACGGAGTGCGTGTCGTCGGTTGGTGGGGTGGGGGCCATAAGTCAACAGGCAAAAATCTGATTCGGATTATCATCTTCATACCTCCGGCGGGAGGTCATTCCTTATTTGCGCAATATGAGGTCGGCACGGTCCACGGATCGTTGCCTGGAAGGATCATCCGGCGGTGGATTCCTTGAAAGCAGGAGCAGCAGCCAGATTGTGGTTGAATCGGCGTGCAAAAGCCGGAGGTGGCAGCAGCGACCGAAGACCGGTCTTGGCTGAAGCGAATGACGGCGCAACCTTGTGGGAAACCCTCTCAGGTGGCAGATCACTTCTCCGTAGCGGGAAAGGCATCCACAGCGGCTGAGGGTGAACGGGCGACGCTGCGTCGCGCCCGGGTCAGCTGCGCGGCGCAGCGGTTTCCGAACAGCCGCTCCCAACTTGGACCAAGGTCCAATTGACTCGGCCGAGTTTTCCGGTAATCAGAATTGAAAAGTTTGATTGTGGTTTATGCCGCGACGTTTACACTGGAATCTCAGCAGGCAGATTATGATAACCAGAGACCCCGTTTACCGAAGCACCGGATTGATGTTGTTGCTGGCCATGGTGGCATCCATTTCCGGCTGCAAAAAACAGGAAGTGGCGCCTAAGCCGCCGGACGTTGAAGTGGCCACGGTCGAGCAGAAGGACGTGCCCATTTACCGCTATTGGGTGGGCTCGCTCGACGCCAATGTCAACGCCACCATCAATGCCCAGGTTTCCGGCTATCTGATGCAGCAGGCTTACACCGAAGGCAAACCGGTCAAGAAGGGCGATCTGCTTTTTCAGATTGACGACCGGACCTACAAGGCGGCCTACGATGAGGCGGAGGCCCGGGTCGTCAAGACCGAACAGGACGTGGAACGCTACACCCCCCTGGCCAAAACGCAGGCCATCAGCCAACAGGAATTAGATAACGCCATCCAAGCCAATATTGCCGCCAAGGCCGCGGCCGAGCAGGCGCGATTGAATTACGAATTCTGCCGGATCATCTCGCCGGTGGACGGAGTGGCGGGGTTGGCCCAGGCAAAAATTGGCGATCTGGTCGGGCCGAACACCGGGCCGCTGACCACGGTGACGACCATGGACCCGATGCGCGTGTATTTCTCCGTGTCGCAACGATTCATGACCGAGTACATGGAAACCATACTGGCCGAGGGTAAAAAGCTCCGGAGTGGCGAAGGGGGGCTGGAGCTGGAACTGATTCTCTCGACGGGAAGCGTTTATCCCGAGAGCGGCCAGATGAAGTTCGCCAACAACCAGATTGACGTCAAGACCGGTACGATCCGGGTGGTCGGCGAATTTCCGAATCCACAGCAGTTGCTCGTGCCGGGTATGTTTGTCCGCGTCAAGGCGCAAATGGGCGTCGAGAGGAACGCGCTGCTCGTCCCGCAGCGGGCGGTGACGGAAATGCAGGGCCGCTATCTGATCGCGGTCGTCGGCGCGGACAACAAGGTCGCCATCAAGCCGGTGCAGGTCGGCGAGTGGTTCGAGCAGGGCTGGATCATCCAGGGCGATGTGAAAGCCGGCGACAAGGTGATTTCCGAGGGCATCCAGAAAATCCGCGAAGGCATGGTGGTCAACCCGATACCTGCGGGCGCCGCGCCGCAAGCCAAGGCCGAAACCAAACCCGAAACCAAGTAGCCGGCCATGGCAAAGTTTTTTATCAATCGTCCCATCGTCGCGATGGTGATTTCCATCCTGATGGTGCTCATGGGGCTGGTGACGATGGGCCGGTTGCCGATCGCGCAGTTCCCCAACATCGCCGATCCGCAGATGCAGGTGAACGCCACCTACCCGGGGGCCGATGCGCTCACCGTCCAGCAATCCGTGGCCGTGCCCATCGAACAGCAGATGTCCGGCGTGGACAACATGGAATACATGTATTCGCTCAACGCGAACAACGGGTCGATGAAGCTGACCGTGGATTTCGACGTCAAGACCGACCCGAACACCGACCAGATTCTCACGCAGATGCGGCAGGGCCAGGCCAATTCCCAGTTGCCCAGCGCCGTCATCAATCAGGGCGTCACGGTCATGAAATCAACCTCCGCGCCCCTGATCATGTTCGCGCTGTATTCGCCGCACGGGACGTACGACAACATTTTCCTGGCGAATTATTCCTACATCAACATCAACGACGCGATGACGCGCGTTCCGGGCATTGCCAGCGTTTCCGTGTTCGGCGCCGGGCAGTATGCCATCCGCCTCTGGGTGCGGCCCGACCGCCTGGCGCAGATGGGCATCACGGTGCCGGACATCGTCAACGCCATCCAGCAGCAAAACACGGTCAATCCGGCCGGCAAGGTCGGCGGTGAGCCGGTGCCGAAGGGGCAGCAATTTACCTACGCGGTTCGCTCGCAAGGGCGGCTGGAAACCCGGGAGGAATTCGAAGATATCGTCATTCGCGCCTCTCCCGGTGGTGCGATTGTGCGGGTCAAGGACATCGCGCGGGTTGAGTTGGGCTCGCAGAACTATGACATGCTCGCGCGTCTTAACGGCGGCCCTTGCGCGCTGATTGCCCTTTACCAGTTGCCCGGTTCCAATGCCATCGATGCCGCCAACGGCGCCAAGGACCTCATGAAGAAGCTGAAACAAAGCTTCCCGCCGGACCTGGATTACGTGGTTGCGCTGGACACGACCCTGGCGGTGACGGAGGGCATGAAGGAAATCGAGCACACGCTGTTCGAAGCCATCGTGCTGGTCATCATCGTGGTCTTCATTTTCCTGCAAGGCTGGCGGGCAACGCTAATCCCGCTGCTCGCCGTGCCGGTTTCTCTGATCGGCACGTTTGTATTTTTCCCCCTGTTCGGTTTTTCCATCAACACCCTCTCGCTGTTCGGCTTGGTCCTGGCCATCGGTTTGGTCGTGGACGACGCCATCGTGGTGGTCGAAATCGTGGAGCACCATATCGAGCACGGACTGTCGCCCAAGGAGGCGGCGCTGAAGGGCATGGAGGAAGTCACCGGCCCGGTCATCGCCATCGCGATCATCCTGGCGGCGGTTTTTATTCCCACGGCGTTCATTCCCGGAATCACCGGCCGGCTCTATCAGCAGTTTGCCGTGACCATCGCCGTCTCGGTGATCATCTCGGCCTTTAACGCGCTGACGCTGTCGCCGGCCTTGTCGGCTTTGCTGCTCCGGCCCAAGCAGAAGAGCCGGGGACTGCTGCAGCGGTTTTTCGACTGGTTCAACAAATGGTTTGGCCGGGCGACGGACGGTTATGTGGGCGCCTGCCGCATTCTCATTCACAAGAGCATGTTCGCCATGCTGCTGATCATCGGTTTCTTGGTGGTTGCCGGGTTGCTGGGAAAATCCGTCGCCACCAGCTTCCTGCCGGATGAGGACCAGGGCTATGTGTTTGCCGGCGTCCAGCTTCCCAACACCGCGTCCTTGCAGCGCAACGACGAGATTTGCCGTCAGGTTGAAGATATTCTCAAGCATACGCCGGGCGTGAAGTATTACTCCACCGTCGTCGGCTACAGCATGCTGAGCGGCGTGTATAACACGTACAGCAGTTTCTTTTTCATCAGTTTTGAGGAGTGGTCGAAACGCAAGAAGCCCGACGAGAAGTATCAGGCCATCATGGCGCATCTGAACCGTGAATTGGGCAGAATTCCCGGCGCCGTGGGGTTTGCCTTTCCGCCGCCCGCCATTCCGGGCGTGGGCACCTCGGGCGGCGTCACGTTCGTGTTGGAGGACCGGTCCGGCCGCGGGATCCCGTTCCTGGCGGAGAATCTGCAGAAATACATGGCGGCCGCGCGGAAGCGTCCGGAACTGGCGAGCGTATTCACCACGGCGTTGCTGTCCGTGCCCCAAGTGTTTGTGAACGTGGATCGCGACCAGGTGCTCAGCCAGGGGGTGAGGCTGCAGGATGTTTATCAGACCATGCAATGCTTCATGGGCGGCGCATTTGTGAATTATTTCAACCGGTTCGGCCGCCAGTGGCAGGTCTACGTGCAAGCCGAGGGCGATTATCGCACGGAGGCCGTGAACCTCGGCCAGTTCTACGTGCTCAACAGCGCCACCAACATGGTGCCGCTGGCCGCCTTGACGCACGTGACCGCCACCAATGGGCCGGAATTCACCATGCGTTACAACCTCTACCAGGCGGCGCAAATCAATGCCTCGGCCAAGCCGGGCTACAGCTCGGCCCAGGCCATGAAGGCGATGGAGGAGGTTTACCAGGAAACCATGCCGGCCGGAGCGGGCTACGATTACCTGGGCATGAGCTTCCAGGAACAAAAGGCGCAAAAAGGTGTTTCCCCCATGGTCATCTTCGGGTTCTCCTTGTTGTGTGTCTTCCTGATTTTGGCCGCGCAGTATGAAAGCTGGAGTTTGCCGTTCAGTGTGCTGCTCGCCACGCCCATCTCCGTGTTCGGCGCGTTCGCGGCGCTGATGGTGGGCCGTTATGAAAACAACGTTTATGCGCAGATCGGGCTGGTGATGCTTATCGGCTTGGGCGCCAAGAACGCCATCCTGATCGTCGAGTTCGCCAAGATGAACTACGAGCAGGGCAAACCGCTCATTGACGCCACGCTCGAAGGCGCCAAATTGCGTCTGCGCCCGATCCTGATGACCAGTTTTGCCTTCATCCTGGGCTGCGTGCCGCTCGCCAAGGCGAGTGGCGCCGGCGCGCTTTCCCGCCAGGTCATGGGCTTTGCCGTCATCGGCGGCATGAGCGCCGCCAGCTTCATCGCCATTTTCCTCATCCCGGCCAGTTTCTATGTGGTCGAAAAACTGAGCGGGAGAAAAATTGAACCCAAGCCGGCCGCTGTGGCCGGGGGAGCCCCGGCCGCCGGTTCCAGTCACTGACAACCCAGCACGGCAGTTATGAGTACGAGGCAACCAAACGCCGGTTCGCAAAAGCTCATCAATGAAATCCAGTTGGCGCGCCTGAAGCTCGCCCAGGCGGAGAGCAAATGGGAGCTCGCCGATGAGCAGGCGCGCGAAGCCAGGCGCCGCCGCAAGGAGGCCAAGCAGGCCGCCCGTCGCGCCAAAAAGGCGGCCCGGCAGGCCAAGGAGGAATTCGCCGCGGCCAAGGAGGCCGTTGTCGCCCTGGAGGGGAAGTTTGCCGCGGCGGTCGAGCACGTTGCTCGCCAGCGGAAATTGGCCCGCGCCCGGCGGGCCGCCAAAACCGGGGCGGCCGAGGCCAGGACAAGAATTTCTCCCCCGCCCCACGCAACAATCCCGCCGGCCGCACCCAAAGTGGAAATCCCGGTGCTCAGCCTCCCCGCCACCGGATCACCTCCTTCGGAAAATTTTCCGGATTCTGAGCCGGCCACCCGGAGGGGCGACCTGATGAAGAAGGCGACAGCCTGCCGGACACTGCCCGCGCGGGCCAAAGCCAGGGCAGCAGTCGCGGCGGCCGGACCGGAACCGCCCGCGGTTGTTCTCCGGGATCCGAAGCTGCCGGAACCGGTAACGATGGCAATTCTGCCGGCCGGCCAGCCGCCCTCCGGCTCCGAGCCCCATTCAGCGTCGCGAATATGAAAGGCCCGCGGTCAAGCGAGGAACAATGCCGAACACAGCACGTATGAAATTCAAGATCAATGCCGGGTTCAGTCTGGTCGTCGCCCTGGCGCTGCTTGGCGGCTGCGCCGTGGGGCCGAACTACAAGCCGCCGGCGGCAAACGCGCCGGACAATTTCCGCTTTGCCCAGAGCCAGACCACGAACTCGTTTGCGGACCTGCCGTGGTGGGAAGTTTTCAAGGATCCCGTTTTGCAGGACTTGATTCGCACCGCGCTCACGAACAATTATGACTTGAAGCAGGCGGTGGCCCGGGTGGAGCAGGCGCGTAACCAGGCCATTGTCGCCCGCAGCGCGTTTTTCCCCCAAATCGGGTACAGCGGCGACATCGGCCGCGGCCGCAACGCCTTGTACAATGCACCGGCCAATGCCCAAAACGGCGCCACGGACAGTTCCGCCCTGACGACCTTGAATGCCTTTTGGGAAATTGATTTCTGGGGCCGGATCCGGCGCTTGAGCGAGGCCGCCCGCGCCCAATACCTGGCCACCGACCAGGCCCGCCGCGGCGTCACCATCAGCCTCATCAGCCAGGTGGCCATCAATTATTTCCAACTGCTGGATCTGGACCGGGAACTGGAGATTCAACGTGCCGCTACCAATGCTTATGCGGGCAGCTACCGCATCTTCAACGAGCGCCTGCAGAACGGCGTCGCTTCCAAGCTCGAAACCGACCGGGCGGCGGCGGCTGAAGCCAGTGCGGCCGCGGCCATTCCGGGCCTGGAAATCCAGATCGCGTCCGTCGAAAACCAGCTCAATATTCTGCTCGGCCGCAATCCCGGTCCGGTCCCGCGGAGCCAGCTGTCGGAAATATCGCCGTTGTCGTCGGCGCCCGAAATCCCGGCCGGCCTGCCCAGCGCCCTGCTGCGCCGCCGGCCCGACGTCGTCGCGGCCGAACAGTCGCTGGTTGCCGCGAACGCCTACATCGGTGTCAGCATCGCGAACTTCTTCCCGCAAATCGGTCTGACCACGTTCCTGGGCCGGGGGAGTCCGGAGTTGTCTTCGTTCACCGCGGGCTCGGGCAACATCTGGAACCTGGGCGGCACGATGACCGGACCGATTTTCCAGGGCGGCCAGTTGCGCGCCCAGTACCGCATTTCCAAGGCGCAGTTCGAAGAAGCCAAGGCCGCCTACCAGCAGACGGTGTTGACCGCCTTTGCGGACGTGTCCGATGCGCTGATCGCCAAGCAAAAGCTGGCGGAACAGGATGTGTTCAATGCGCAGGCGGTGGACGCTCTGGCTTCGTCCGTTGATCTGGCCACGCAGCGGTATCTGAACGGCAAGTCGAGCTACTTTGAAGTGCTGCAGGCGCAACAGGAGTTATATCCGGCGCAACGCGCCCAGGTCCAGACCCAGGTTGGCGAATTGATTTCGGTCGTTCAACTGTACAAGGCGCTGGGCGGCGGCTGGCCGGCGACCGGTACGAACGCGGCGGCCGCCAAGCACTGAAACATTCCTCGCCGGTATGCCGGTCGCGGACTATCGACAACGCGAGCGATGCGTCGGAAGCGGTCAGCCGGTTTCCGGCTGTGGGCCGCCGGCCGGCAAGCGGCACTGACGGCTGACGGGCCACAACGAGCGCCGATTGCCGTCAACAGACAAATCACAGACCATGATAACAAAAACCATAATCAAAAGGGCTTACAAACTGGCTCATCCCTTCCGGGTCACCAATGGCAAAAAATTCCGGTTGCGGGATGTTGATCCCGGCGACACTCTCGGGTTGAAATCCAAAGACAAGCCGCGCGCCAAGGAGGCGCTGGCCATTGGGGTGGAGGCGCTCGCGGATTTGCAGGACAAGCTCTACGCTTACGACAAGTGGGCGGTCTTGCTGATTTTCCAGGCCATGGACGCTGCCGGCAAGGACGGCGCCATCAAGCACGTCATGTCCGGCATCAACCCGCAAGGCTGCCAAGTGGTTTCCTACAAGGCGCCGTCGGCCGAGGACCTGGATCACGATTATCTCTGGCGGTGCATGCGGTGTCTGCCCAACCGCGGCCACATCGGCATTTTCAACCGGAGTTACTACGAGGAAACGCTTGTGGTCCGCGTGCATCCCGAGTTTCTGGCGAAACAGAAGCTGCCGCCGTCGCGCATCACCAAAAACGTCTGGGAGGAGCGCTTCCAGGACATTCGCTGTTTCGAGCGCTATCTTGCCCGCAACGGCATTGTGGTGGTAAAATTCTTCCTGCATGTTTCGAAGAAGGAACAGAAGCGGCGTTTCCTGGAACGGGCGGAAAATCCGGATAAGAACTGGAAATTTTCCGCCTCGGACATGGCCGAGCGGGGTTACTGGGCGGAGTACCAGGAGGCCTACGAGGATATGATAAGGAACACGGCCACGAAGGAGTGCCCGTGGTACGTCGTGCCAGCGGATAACAAATGGTTCACGCGGGTCATTGTGGCCGCCGCCGTCATTGAAACGCTGGCTTCGCTCAAGTTGGAGTATCCGGAAGTGGGCGAGGAGAAGCTCAAGGAAATCGCCGCCGCCAAACGCGCGCTCTTAAAGTCAAAATAGAACCTTGCCGTCGCGAAAACAAATACGGTGTGAAGGCCTGATGATTTGGCCGGAAACCGGAGCCGGCGGCTGACACGCTATTCCACCAACGCGATGACAAATTCAATCCCCATCATCACACCAGCCTACGTCACTTCCATGGACGAGCTGTTCTGGGGCATCATTCTCGTAGCCATCAGCCTCAGCATGCATGGCGCGGGAATGATCTGGACCTTGCGCGTCAGCGAGGGATTTGAACGGCGGTTTGGGCGCGGTCCGGCCCTGGTCGTCGGCATGGCCAATCTCATCCTGGCGAGCTGGATGATCACGCTGGCCCACTGCCTTGAGGTCATGATGTGGGCCGGGTTCTTTCAATGGAAGCAGTGTTTTGTGAATTACAGCACGGCGGCCTATTTCGCGCTGAACGAATACACCACCGTCGGCAGCGCGCTCAACCTGCCGCAGAATTGGCGGCTGCTCGAAGGGATGATCGCCACCGCCGGTCTGCTCGGGTTCGCTTGGTCCACCGGCGTGCTGCTGACCTTAGCCCAGAAGTTTCAGGAGCAGCGGATGGAAGTTCTTCGGCACCGGCGGGAACACCTGAAATCGGCCGCGGCGACCACCCACTCCCCGCCCGCCGGGCCCAAGGTTCCTTAAAGTTCCTCACCGAAGCCGGACTTCCCATCCACAAGACGTTGGCTGGTGCCGCCCGGGGGCATTGACTTGAATCCGGGCAACATCTGGACCATCCTCCGCCATGGGCATAGCCCGCGTTTTCATAGCCAGGAATCGCCGCTTGCGGACGCTGCCGCCAGTCGTCGCGGGGCAGCGGTGGCGTTACACCGGCGGTCTGGCGCTGCTGTTGTGGTTGGCGCTGAATGTGGTGGCGGCCGAACCCAAGCGGGTGCTGATGATTCATTCCTTCGGTGCCACCGCGCCCCCGTTTACCGTCCATTCCACCGCCTTCGAGGAAGAACTGACCCGGCAGGCGGGCCAAGAGGTGGATTTGGATGAAGTCTCGCTGGACATGGCCCGTTACACCGCGCCGGACCTGCAAGATGCCTTTGCCGAGTTTCTGTCCACGCGCTTGGCGAAATGGAAACCGGATCTGGTGGTGCCCATCGGTTCACCCGCCGGCCGGTTCGTGGCGCAGCATCGGGGCCGGCTGTTTCCGCAAACCTCCATCCTTTATGCCGGGATGGATCTGCGGACCTTGCCACCGGACGCGCTTCAAACCAATGCCGCTTTCGTCGGCCAGGTGTTTGATATCGTGCGCTTGGGGGAGGACATCCTCCAACTGGCGCCCGACACCACCAACCTCGTGATCGTGGTTGGCAGTTCGCCGCTCGAACAGTTTTGGGCCGACATGTTTCGCCATGGATTCGAACCCTTCACCAACCGCGTCAGCCTCTTATTCCTCAATGGCCTGAGCTTTGACCAGATGCGGGACCGCGTGGCCACATTGCCTCCGCATTCCTTTATCTTCCTCGGCCTGCTCGTCCGGGACGTGACCGGGGTGACCATTAACGAAGATGAAGCGCTCCAAAATCTGCGGGCCGTGGCCAACGCCCCTATCAACGGAATCTTCCGGAACCAACTGGGCCTGGGGATTGTCGGCGGCCGGCTTTACGATGCTGAAAAGATCGGCCGGGACGCCGCCGGGGTGGGGGTGCGGATCCTGCGCGGCGAACCGGCCTCCAGTTTCCCGGTCCAGCTTGAACCGCCGGGACCGCCGGAGTACGACTGGCGGGAATTGCGACGCTGGCGCATTCCGGAATCGCGGTTGCCCGGCGGAAGTCTGGTCCGGTTCCGCGAACCGACCTTTTGGCAGCGCTACCAATGGCGGATCGTCGCCGTCGTGTCGCTCTGCCTGTTCGAAGCCGCGCTCATCGTTTTGTTGCTGGTCAACCGGGCGAGCCGGCACCGGGCGACCCGGGCGCTGCGCGAAAGCGAAGCGCGGTTCTCCCTGCTGGCCAACACGGCGCCGGTGCTCGTCTGGGTCGCGGGTCCGGACAAGCGCTGCACTTTTTTCAACCGCCCGTGGCTGGAGTTTACCGGACGCGCGCTCGAGCAGGAGCTGGGCGACGGCTGGGCCGAAGGCGTCCATGCGGAGGATGTGGCGGCTTGCCTGAAAACATTCCATGAAGCGTTTGACGCCCGCCGTCCGTTCATCATGGAGTACCGGTTGCGCCGCCACGATGGCGAGTATCGCTGGGTGACGGATCATGGGGTGCCCCGGTTCGATTCGGAGCGGAATTTCCTGGGTTACATCGGGTCGTGCGCGGATGTGACCGACCGCAGGCGGGCGGAGGCCGAAATCCAGCACCAGCGGGCGGAACTGGCCCACGTCGGCCGCATCTCCACCCTGGGCGCGATGGCCGGAACGCTGGCGCATGAATTGAACCAGCCCTTGAATGCCATCCTGAACAACGCCCAGGCCGGCTCGCGCTTTCTGACCGGAGCCCCCCCCGATCTGGCCGAGGTCCGGGGCGCGTTGGAAGACATTGCCGAGGATACCCGGCGCGCGGGCGAAGTGATCCGGCAAATGCGAGCCCTCGTCAAGAAGGATGAGCCGAAGTTCCAATCGCTGGACCTGAATCAGCTCCTGGAAAAGGTGGTGCAGTTGCTGCACGCCGACAGCTTGGTCCGAAAGGTCCGCCTTGAGCTGAAACTGGCTCCCGATCTTCCGGCCGCACAGGGGGACAATGTCCAGATCCAACAAGTCGTGCTGAACCTGTTGCTGAACGCGTTTGACGCGATGAAGGACGCTCCAGAGAGCGAACGCGCAGTTATCCTCCGCACGCGGCAGCCCGAGGCGGCCGTGATCCAGGTCGAGGTCGCCGACCACGGCACCGGTCTCAGCCCGGAGCGGTTGGCGAATTTGTTCGAGCCCTTCCGCAGCTCGAAGCGTGAAGGCCTCGGATTGGGATTATCCATCAGTCACTCCATCATCCTGGCCCATCAAGGCCGGTTGTGGGCGGAAAACAATCCGGGCGGGGGTGCCACGTTCCATTTTACACTGCCCGTCCGCGAACCGGCGTTGAAGCCGGGCTGAGATGGCGTCCGACCCGGCCTTGTTGGCGTACGGGCCGGATACAAATGCAGAACGCAGGATCGGCCATTGATTTTGGTCATTGATTTTTAACCGCTCGAGATTCATAGTCGGGTACATGGCAAGGGCAGAAACCAAGGCGACTGTTTTTGTGGTGGATGACGACCCTTCCGTGCGTAAGTCATTGGCGCGGTTGATGAAATCGGCGGGCTACGCAGTGGAGACCTTCACCTCCGCGCGCGAGTTCCTCGATCACGCCCACTATCAGGATGCCGCCGGTTGTTTGTTGCTGGACGTCCAGCTGCCGGGGTTGAACGGCCTGGATTTGCAGCAGGAGCTCAAACAGTTCGCCTTTGCCCCCTCGGTTATTTTCATCACCGGCCATGGGGATGTGCCCACGAGCGTGCGGGCAATGAAAGACGGGGCGGTGGACTTTTTAACCAAGCCCGTCAACGACGATGACCTGCTCTGGGCAGTCCGGCAGGCCATTGCCCGTAACACGGAGAGCCGGCAACGGGAGGCGGAATTGATCGAACTCCGGCGGCGGGTGGATACCCTCACGTCCCGCGAGCGGGAAGTGATGGCTCTCATTGTCCGCGGGTTCATGAACAAACAAGTGGCCGCGATGCTGGGAACGGTCGAGAAAACCATCAAGGTCCATCGCGGCCGGGTCATCGAAAAAATGGAGGTCCAGTCGCTGGCCGAATTGGTGCGCGCGGCTGAAAAGCTGGGCCTCTTTTCCGACGCCAACGAATCCGGGTCCGCCCGGCCGACGGCAACCGCCCGGTTATCATCGCTTTCATCCCCCGATCCTCGCCTGGCCGGGCATCCATAGGGTTTGCCGGGGCTGGCAAACCGGGGTGTGCCGTTCCCGCGGCAGGCGGGTTCTTCCATGCCCGGCGGTGAAAATTGGACCAAAGTCCAATGTTCAAACATTCTCGGTTCAATCACCATGGACCTACGACCTCGCCCGGAAAAACCGCCCCGAGGCTCAGACTAACCGGTGAGGACCAAGAAACCGCTGATTGCCATCGTTGATGACGATGAATCTGTGTGCCGCGCCCTGGAACGGCTGCTGCGCTCACTGGGCCTGGCCGCGGAAAGTTATGCCAGTGGCGCGGACTTCATGCACCGACTGGAGGCCTTTCCCGTTTCCCGGCCCGATTGCGTGATTCTGGACGCCCAGATGCCGGACATGAATGGAATCGAAGTCCAGGCGCGCCTCGCCGGCGTGCGTCAGCACATTCCCGTGGTGTTCATTACCGCGCATGACGATCGGAACGTCATGGAACGGGCGCTGGCCGGCGGCGCGGTGGCTTTTTTGCGAAAACCTTGCAATGATGCCTTGTTTATCCGAACCTTGGAGGCGGCGCTGGAAGGCCGGGAGGCCGAACACCAACGCAGCAATGTGGCGAAGATTAAAAATCAATCATAACCTGACCCATGAATAACACGAAACGAGTCTTTACCGGAACCGCACTCTCTGCCGCCAGCATCCTGCTGTTCACATCCGGCTGCTGGACGCCGCCCAATCCGAACGCGCAACCCCCCGGCGAGCCGCGCCTCATCCAAGGCGGACTTAAGGTGGATTCCGTGAAGGAAGATGCCACGGTGCAGGCCGTGGATGCCGGCGCCCGCACGCTCACCCTTAAACTACCCTCTGACTTGACAGCCACTTACAAAGTCAGCGACCGGGTGGAGAATTTCGGCTCGGTCCAGGTCAATGACAAGGTGGTGGCCACGGTGACCGACGAGCTGGATATTTATCTGCTGAAGGACGGCCAGTTGCCGGACGGGAAGACCGCCCAGAAACTGGGCGTCAACGCCAAATTGATTTTCAATGACCCCAATGCCGATGCCAGTTACCGGCTGCTGACGCTGGTCTATCCCAACGGCGGGAAGGAAACAGTCAAAGTCGGGCTGGAAGCGAAAATTTCGGAGATGGCCGATGGCGACTCGGTGGTCGTGCGCCCCGTGGAAGTAACCAAGATCAAAATTGAGAAACCATAGTAAGACGGAATTCAAACACACAAAACAAACGAAGGAGACGCTATGAAGATTCGGATTGCAGACTTTGGCGGAAGGACGGTGTTGGCGGTCGGGATGCTGGTGTTGACTTCCTGTTCGTCAGCGCCAAAGCCCGAGGCTGGGGCAACGACGGATAATCCCATGGCCGGTCCGCGGCTTGAACGCGGCGGCATTGTCCTGGATGCCGTGACCGTGACGGCGACGGTACAGTCGGTGAATGCCGCGGACCGGACGGTGGTGCTGCAGCGGCCGGACGGCAGCGCGACGACCTACGAGTGCGGACCGGATGTCCGCAACTTTGATCAAATCAAGGTGGGCGACCAGGTGACGGTGACGGCGGCGGAAGAGCTGGCGCTGGCCCTGGTCAAGGGCGGGGTGCCGCCTGTCGCGGGCACCGCCAGCGCCATCGTCCGCTCGCCGCAGGGCGCCAAGCCGGGGGGAAAGATCGTGGATACGGTGGCGTTTACGGCCAAAGTTGTGAGTGTCAATGCCGCCGGCCGGCAAGTGACCCTCCAGATGCCGGACGGCCAGAACAAGACGGTGAAAGTGGGTCCGGACATCAACCTGGCCAACGTGAATCCGGGTGATGACGTGGGGGTGCGGTTGACGCGAGCCCTCGCCATATCCGTGACCGAGCCGAAAGCCGCTCCAGCCGCCACCCCCCAATGACCGGCGGACGGAAGGGGAGAACCGGCGGGCAGGGCCAGGCGGAAGCATCGGATTCGCTGGCAGGAGTTGTGACTGAAACCGGCCGCGCGTGGAGGTGTCGATGAGAGTGAATCGAAGATGGTCGGTCAAAACCTTGGAACCAGTGCAGCAATTCGGCCAAGGCGCGTGCCAGTCCATGGGCAGGCGCCGGCAGCCGCGTCGAACGCAGGGTCGGAGATTTTTCCTCCGATCTCCGGCCCTGTTTTATTCTCCCTGGCCATGACAAGGACCCCACAACATATTCGTGCGGTCGGAGCATTCCTGCTGGCCGGGTTCGGTTTTTTCGCCGTCGGTTGCCATTCCATCGGGCCGGGCACCGTCGCGCGCGACCGGTTTGATTACAGCGGGTCAATCTCGGAATCGTGGAAACGCCAGACGTTGTTGAACATCGTCAAGCTGCGTTACCTCGACCCGCCCATCTTCGTGGATGTGGGGCAGATTGTCGCGGGCTACCAACTCCAGACCGCCGCCTCGATCGGCGGCACGATTTCCTCCGACCGCGCCGTTCAGGGCAACTTCCTGAACCTCGGAGCTGCCGGGACTTACATTGATCGCCCGACCATCACCTACACGCCGCTTACGGGAAACAAGTTTGTCAAAGGCTTGATGACGCCGCTGACGCCGGAGTCGGTGTTTTTCATGATCCAATCCGGTTGGCCGGCCGACGGGGTGTTGTTTGCGACCGTTGCTTTGATCAACGGCCTGAAAAACCAGGAATCCTCCATTGCCGGTGTGACGCCGCCTGATCCCGAGTTCATGCGCGTGCTGCAACTGATGCGCAAAATTCAGCTCTCTGGAGCCGTGGCTATGCGCATCAAACTGGACAACCAGAAACAGCAGTCCACCATCCTGACGTTCCGCTCCAAGGACATTACGCCCGAAACCCTTGACGATATCCATGAATTACGCCGGCTGTTGAAACTGGACCCCGACGCCGAGGAACTCCATCTGGTTTTTGGCGGCAGTGCCAGCAACGACCGGGAAGTGGCGGTCATCACCCGCTCCATGATGCAGCAGATGGCCACGATGGCTTCCCAGGTGGATGTGCCGCCGGAGGATGTGACTCAGGGGCGCACGCCGGCTGGATGGGATTCCATTGCCGGTAACACCAATGCCGTCCGGCTGATCAAGATCAACTGTTCCAAGAGCAAGCCGGATGATTCCTTCGTGACCATCAATTATCGCAACCGCTGGTTCTGGATTGACGACCGGGACCTGAAATCCAAGCGGGTGTTCTCGTTGATGATGCTGTTTTTCACCTTGGCTGACACCGGTGAAAGGGAGAACCTGCCGATGATTACGATTCCGGCGCAATGAGGAAACCGACCACGAATTGAAAATTCAAACGCGAAACAACAATCAACCAAAACGAAAGGCAAAACCAATGAACATATCAACCATGAAACAAACGAGCCGCGCCCGAGGTCTGACACTCCTGGCGGGAGTTTTGGCCGTCGGCTTGCTGGCGGGGCTGACCGCTTGCCGGACCACCCACGAGATGCGGGGCAAACCCGAGGAATCCGGCTTTTTGAAGGATTACTCGCAGTTGCAGGAGGGCACCAACGGCCAGGTCAAGCTGGTCTATATTGACCCGACGGTGAACTGGGCCAAGTACACCAAGATCTACATCGAACCGGTCGAACTGTGGAAATCCGACGACCCGGAATCACCGCTGGGCAAGCTGGACAAGGAAGATCAGCAGCACCTGATCGATTATTTTTACACCACCATGAGCAACACCCTCTCGAAGAACTTCGAGCTGGTGGACAAGGCCGGTCCGAACACGCTGGTGATCCACGCGGCGATCACGGAGGCGAAGAAATGCCGGCCGGTCATCAACTTCGTATCGAGCGTGATGCCGATTGGGATGGGCATCAGCCTCGTCAAGCGGGTGATTTTCGGGAGCGGTTCAGGCGTGGGGATCTGCCAGGGCGAGATGGAGATCCTGGACGGGGTGACGGGCCAGCGGTTGGCGGCGGCGGTGGACCGGCGGGCCGGCACAAAAGCCATCCGCACAAAATTTGACGGGACGTTTGGAGACGTGAGACTGTCAATGGATTATTGGGCGGAACATCTCGACGAACGCCTGATGGAATTGCAGAAGGGTCAAAATAACACCGACTTGTAAACCGATGGATCTGGCAGGTGGCACACGTCGTGCCACCTGCCGGTTTGCCCCGGACCCGCTTATGAGTGTAGAAATTTTCGGCTACGCGGACGGCATCTTGACCGTCAAAGTCGCTGGGAAATTGACACAGCCTGAGATTGCCCGGGCCCAACAGCAGGCCATCGGCATCATTACGCGCCACGGCAAAATCCGCCTCCTGATCATCGCCGAGAACTTCCAGGGCTGGGAGGGCGCCGGGAACTGGGATGACGTCTCGTTCCAGGCCGAATACGACCAGCACATTGAGCGGATGGCCATCGTGGGCGACAAGCGTTGGGAAGATCTGACCCTGATCTTTGTGGCAAAAGGCTACCGCGGATTCGCCATCGAATACTTCCTGCCCGAGGACCTGCCCAAGGCCCGGGACTGGCTGGTGAAAGGGTCGTGAACGCAAAGGTGAAAGCCGAGACATACAGTCTTTTTTTGAAGGTGGTTGGCGGTTGCCGAAGGTCGGCCGCTTGGCTCGGTCTTTTGCTCGGTCTGGGGTGGTCGGCGGCAATGGCCGCGGACCCAGCCGCCGCTTCGGCGTTGCCGTCGCCTCCGCCGGCCGCGGTCAAGGTCTTCAACCGGCCGGTGGCCATTCTGCGCGCCATGAATTACGGCTACACGCCGGCGGAGCGCGCGGGCTACGCGCAAGAGCAGATTAAAAAACTGATTGCCAAATACCCGGCCGGCACCGTCGAGTCGCACCCATCCTCGGATGGCGTCGTCATCACCATCGGAGGCGAGCGGGCTTTCATGATCACCCCGGCCGACGTGGATGTCATTGAAGGCCAGACGTTGGAACAAGCGGTGCAGGCGAGCGTGAGCGATCTCCAGGTGGTGATCTCGGAAGCGCAGAAGCAACACCAATGGTGGCCTTTCCTGGCGCGGGCCATCCTGCTGACCTTGGGGGCCACCTTGCTTTTCGCGTTCGTATCCTGGCTGCTCTGGCGCGTCGAACATTGGGTGATGCCCAAGATCAACCAGATGGTGCGCCGGCTGGGCGACCGCTTGATGCGGGGCGGCTACATTTTTCTCAGCCGCATGACTTTCCTGATCCGTTCCGTGATCCGGCTGTTGGTCTGGCTGTTGATGCTGATTAACGCGTATGCCTGGGGCACCTTTTGCCTGGCACAATTTCCCTACACCGAGCCCTGGGGGGAGGAGTTGGGCCGGTTTCTGTTCGATACGCTTTCGGGTCTCGCCCGCTCGGTCCTCGCGGCGCTGCCCGACCTGTTTGTCGTGGTGGTCATTATCGTGCTGGCGCGTCTGGTTGGCCAGGCGGTGCGGGGTTTTTTCGGCGCCATTCAGAAAGGCCAGATTCGCGTGGAGTGGATGGACCCCCAGGCGGCCAAGGCCACGGGGCGGCTGGGATTGGTCGTGGTCTGGATCTTTGCGGCCGTCATGATGTATCCCTACCTGCCGGGCAGCGGCAGCCAGGCTTTCCGCGGGGTCAGTGTATTCGTCGGGCTCCTGGTTTCGCTGGGAGCCAGCAGCGTGATGGGGCAATTTACCGGCGGCCTCGTTCTGATGTATTCCAAGGCGCTGCGGCCGGGCGAGTATGTGAAGGCCGGTGAATATGAGGGGACCGTGACCTCGGTCGGCTTTCTTTCCACCAAGATCCTCACTCCCTGGCGGGAGGAAATCCATCTGCCCAACCTGATGCTGTTGAACACGGCCTTGAAGAATTATTCGCGCGTGGCTGAAGAAGAGGGCGTGATCATCAAAACGGCGGTCACCATCGGCTATGGCACACCCTGGCGCCAGGTGCACGCGTTGCTGCTCGAGGCCGCGGCCCTCACCTCCGGTTTGCGCCGCAAGCCGGCGCCGTTTGTCCTGCAGCGGTCCCTGGCGGATTTCTACGTGGAGTATCAGTTGAATGTCGGGCTGGAGGAGCCGCCCCAGCGCATCTTCGTGCTCGCTGAACTGCATACGCACATCCAGGATCTCTTCAATGAGTATGGCGTCCAGATTCTTTCCCCGCATTACCTCCAGGACCCGAAGGAAAAGGTGGTCGTGCCCAAGGCACGCTGGTTCGAGGCTCCCGCCGCTCCCGAACCGGCCCGTCCCGAACCGTCGGCGGCTGCGAACCCGGTGAAACGTGCATCTCAAACTCAATAAAAATTATGAATAAAAAACTGTATCTCTCCCGAGCCGGCCTCCCGGCCACTTGTGTCATTGGCCTGCTCTCTCCGTTGCTGGCCGCCGTGCCCGCTCGGGCACAAGTGAATGAGCTCAGAAACACGGTGGGCGATCGAATCGAGGCAGCGACGATTCTGGGCGGCGACTTCGGCATGACCGGCGCGTCGTTTAGCGGCGGCAGCGGCGGGGACATTAACATTTCCAAGTTCGGGGGATATGGTGACATCGGCGACCCGCAACCGCTCGGGACTTTGCCGATCGCCTGGCAGCCTCGCCTGCAAGGCGAGATGGGCTATCTCTACGCGAAGCGGGATTTCGGCCCCAATGATATCGTCACTCTGAACGGGACGCCCTACAATCTGAACGGCGCACAGAACAAGTACCGCGATTTCTCGATCCAGTTCGGCGGCGGCGCGCGTTTATGGTTCAGCGACCACTTCAGCATCGCGCCGACGTTCATGGGGATGTATGGCCATACGGAGAATACCTTTTATGCCAGGGGCAATGCCGGAGCGGTAGCCGCTCAACCCATCGCGCAGCAGGAGGGCTTGGTGGATTTTAACGTGGACACGTGGACCATCCGGCCCGCCGCTGACATCTGCTATATTTACAATTGGCGTCGCACCATCATTACCCTGGACTCCACCCCGACCTATTTCTACACCGAGAGTTTCCATGCTTCGAATCCCAACATCGACATCAGCGGGGATTCGGAAACGTGGATGAACAAGATTGACGTGGACGTGCCGCTGGGGAAGGATCTGTGGGGCCATGAACTGCGGACGGGCGGTTATTTCAGCCGCACCGAGTTTTACGGCGGCATCAAGGACGGCTTGCCCATCAACCACTTGTACGAGATCCACGGCCGGGTCGTGCTGGATTATTTGAACCAGTTGTGGAAAGTGCAATGGCTGGGCATTGGCGGGTCGTATCTTTGGGGCAACAATGGGTTTACCGGTTACTCGTTCGGTCTTGACGTCGCCTTCCGGTTCTGAAATTTGGGGGGAAGCGTATGATCAGGAATCCGGCAATCCCTGAGCAGCCCGGCCGTCAACGGCCGGGGATATTTACGGCCGCGCGCGCGCTTCTGGGTCTGGCCGTCATGGTCCTGCTGGGCCTTGCCCCGGGATGTGTGACCCCGATCGGAGCGGACAAGACGTCGCCGCGGATCGTTTTTCAGCAGGTTCATGGGAACGAGCTCAGCAGCGGCCAGGTAAGTTCCGAAACCTGCGCCGTGCTCCATCGCTTCGACCAGGACGAGACGTTTAAACAATCTCCCGACGCCACCCTGCAGTTGCTGCGCCGGAAGGCGGTCGAGACGGGCGAAAGCGATTTGCTGTACGCTTTGTCGGAATTAAACTTCATCGAGGGTGAACGGGTGCGTCGGGCCGCCTGGACCTGGAAGCCGCAGGACGCGCGCAATTATTACCTGGCGGCGGCGGTTTATGCCTGGTTTTTCCTCCGGGCCGAGGGCACCAACGACACGGCGCCGGCCTATGACGACCGGTTTCGGGCCGCCTGCAACTTCTACAACTCCGGCCTGGGCTGGGCATTGACCGAGCGGCGGGCCACCAACGCCGTGGCCGTGTTGCAGGGCGGCACCTGGCATTTGCCGGCAGGGGAAATTGACGTGAAGTTCGACCCCTCCGGATTTCCCTGGCCGGTGACGGATGCCAAAAACTTCATCCTGGCCGATCAATTCCTGGTGCGCGGGCTGAGTGTGCGCAACATCCAGCCGGGATTGGGTGCGCCACTCATTGCCGTGGGCCGGCCCAACGACAAGGTCAAGCTTTCCCGCTGCACGGCAGCCACCGCCTTCCTGCGGATCGAGAGTGGGCCGGCTGACCTGGCCAGCAACAGATTCCGCGCCACCCTGGAGCTCTATTCGCCCTACACCACGAACAAAGTCCAGGTGGGCAGCCACGTGGTCCCCCTGGAGACCGACACCACCGCGCCGCTGGCCTATGTCATGAACCAATCCATGGTCTGGAGCCTCGGCAACGTCCAGTTCCTGTCCGCCGAGGAGCAGATTCCGAGCGACATTTATTTCACGCGCCCTTACGAGCCGGGCCTGGTGCCGGTGGTATTCGTGCATGGCACATTCAGCAGTCCGGTCTGGTGGGCGGAAATGATCAACACGCTGTCCGCCGACCCGGTGCTGGCCCGACATTGCCAGTTCTGGTATTTCATCTACAACAGCGGCAACCCGGTCGTCTATTCCGCCAGCCGGCTGCGCGAGGCGCTGGCCGCCAAGGTGAAGGAAGTGGACCCGGAGGGGAAGGACCCGGCCCTGCAACAAATGGTGGTGGTGGGCCACAGCCAGGGCGGATTGCTCACCAAGCTGACTGTGACCGACACCCGAGACAAGCTCTGGAACGTCCTCAACACCAACCGGCTGGAATCGCTTAAACTCTCCCCGGCTCAACAGGCGCTGATTGAAAAATACCTTTTCTACAAGCCGCTGCCGTTCGTCAAAGAAGTGGTCTTCATCAGCACGCCGCACCGGGGCAGTTACCTGGCCACCGGTTTTGCCCGCAGCCTGGCGCGCAAATTTGTCTCCCTGCCTCGACAGCTTTTGGACCAGAGCAAGGAACTGGTGGGATTAAAGGAAAAACTGGGCGTGCCGGGGGAATTGAAGGGGTTGCCGACGAGCCTGGACAGCATGCGGCCGGACAATCCGTTCTTGCTGGCGTTGGCCGAAATTCCGCCGGCACCCGGAATCAAAGCCCATTCCATCATTGCTGTTCAAGGCGAGGGCGATTATCGCCAGGGCAAGGACGGGCTGGTGAAATATTCCAGCGCGCACGTGGATTACGCGGAATCAGAATTCATCGTGCGGAGCTTCCATTCCTGTCAGGACAAACCCGCCACCATTGAGGAAGTGCGTCGCATCCTGCGCGAACACATCGCTTCGTTGCCGCCCAACACGTTCACTCCGCCGCCCAATCCGGGTGCGGCATCGCCATGATCCAGAATCCGGGAAAACGCGTGCTCCGCTGGCTGCTGCGCGCCGCCGGCTGGATTCTGTACTGGCTGATGGTGGCCATCCTGACGCTCTGGTCGGTGGGCGCCATCTATTACTCGAACCTGCCGGCGCCCTGGCTGCGAACCGCCGGGGCGGTCGCGTTCGTCATCGGTACTATGGCGGTGTTTATCTGGGTTCGGCCCCGCTGGCTGGCGCGGGTCATCTTCCTGGCCGCCTTTGCCGGCGTCGTCATTTGGTTCCTCCTCATACCGCCGTCCAACGACCGCGACTGGACGCCGGACCTGGCCGTGCTGCCCTATGCCGACATCAACGGCAACCTCGTAACCATGCACAACATCCGGAATTGTGATTACCGCACTGAGACCGATTACGTGGTGCGTCATTACGACAAAACCTTCGACTTGGACAAGCTCCGCAGCGTGGATCTCTACATGGTCTATTGGGGTTCGCCGTACATGGCGCACACGATGATGAGTTTTGGGTTCGAAGGCGGCGATTACCTCTGTTTCTCCATCGAAACACGGAAGGAAAAGGGGGAGGGCTATTCGGCCATCAAAGGGTTGTACCGCCAGTTTGAGCTGACCTACGTCGCCGCCGACGAGCGCGACCTCGTGCGGCTGCGGACGAACTATCGAAAAGGTGAGGACGCTTACCTTTACCGGCTGCGGGGTTCGCCCCAACAGGCGCGCCAGTTGTTTCTCGACTACGTTCATCGCTTGAACTCCCTGCACGCGCGGCCGGAGTGGTACAACGCGGTTACCGACAACTGCACGACCGGCATCCGGACGCAGCGCGCCGCCGCCGACCGCGCCCCGTGGGACTGGCGGATGCTGGTGAACGGCTTCGGCAACGAATTGCTGTACGAGCGCGGTCGCATTGACACCAGCCTGCCGATGGCCGAGCTGAAAAAACGCAGTTTGATCAACGACAAGGCGAAGGCGGCCGACCAGGACCCGGATTTTTCTACCCGCATTCGCGAAGGATTACCGGGAATGTCCGGGAATCAGTGACCCGTCGCGTCATTTTGCCGGATGGTGGAAGCGCAAGTTGCCGCCAAGGACGGGGAAAGGGCTATTAGCCATAAGGCGGCTTTCAGGCTGTCCGTCCCAAGTGTGGCTACGAATTTTCATAAATTGCACTGATACTGCACCTTAGGCTTGGACCAAAGTCCAATAGACCGGCATGCACTGGTTCGCGTAAACAGGAAGGAAACTTCGGTACTGAGCCCGCGCACGCAACAAACAATGACGACCGATTATCACCGGATCGCCGGGAGGCATTGTTCGGGCAGAATCGCCCTGACACGCCAAATGGCCGCTCATGTTCCCCCTGAGTCCGTGATGTCATTGTTGGCGACGCGGGGAACTTTGCCGGGCGGTGTAAGGATGGGAAAAATCAGACTTGGCAAGGTCACCGGCCAGCCGCTGGCCGGCGTGCCGATTGGACAATTGAGGAATCCACAATGCCGGTTTAACCAAGCCGGAAGCAAGGAAGGAAAAAGGTAAAATATGATTGCCTGGTTCTTCGCCACGTTGCGTGAATATTCGGAGATTGCGATCTTTCTCACGCTGGCTCTCGGGTACTACTTTGGCAAATTCACGTTCAAGGGCATCGGCCTCGGGTCGGTCACCGCCACCCTGTTGGCCGGCGTCCTGATCGGCCAGATCGGGATTACCATTTCGGCGCCCCTCAAGGCGACTGTTTTTCTGATGTTTCTGTTTGCCGTTGGCTATGGAGTTGGGCCGCAGTTCGTCCGCGGCATCGCCAAGGACGGCGTGCCGCAGGCGCTCTTCTCCGTGGTCCAGTGTGTGCTCTGCCTGGTTGTTACCGTCGTCGTCTGCAAAATGGCCGGTTACGATTATGGTTACTCGGCGGGGCTTTACGCCGGCTCACAAACCATCTCCGCGTCGATGGGGCTCGCCACCGACGCCATCAACCGGCTGGGGCTGGAGCCCGACCAGACCAAGGCGATGTTCGACGGGATGCCGGTGGCGTACGCGGTGACTTACCTGTTCGGCACCGTGGGCTCGGCGCTCGTTATTGCCTTGCTCGGTCCCAAGTTGCTCGGCATCGATCTGCCGGCGGCTTGCCGGGACTACGAGGAAAAATTCGGCGGTACCAAGGAAATGGGGGGACCCGGTTCCGCGTGGCATCAGTTTGAGCTGCGGGCGTTCCGGGTGAAGACCGGCGGGAAAGCGGTCGGCCTCCGGGTCGTCGAGGCTGAAACACTGCTCCCGGAAGCGCGCCTCTTCGTCCAACGGATTCGCCGGAACGGAACGATCGAGGAAGCCACCGCGGACACTGTGTTACAGGAAGGCGATGTGGTGGCGGTTGTCGGCCGGCGTGAACTGCTTGTGAAATTGATCGGGGAAGGCGCACAGGAAATCGAGGACCCGGAGTTGTTGAACGTGCCGGTGTCAGGCGTGGATGTTTACGTAACCAACAAGGCCGTCGATGGCCAGACGCTTCTCGAGCTGGCGAACGCGCCCGCGGCGCGTGGGGTGTTCCTGCGGAAAATCACGCGGGGGGCGACCGGCACAACAATTCCCATCCTGCCCAATACTAAAGTTCAGCGGGGCGATATCCTGACCCTGGTGGGTCGGAACCAGGACGTCAATGCCGCCACCAAGCTGCTGGGCGTGCCGGATCATTCCACCGACGTGGCGGATGTCGCGTTCATCGGTGCGTGGATCGGGATCGGGGCGCTGCTGGGCGCGCTCGTCCTCAAGGTGAAGGGGGTGCCGCTGACGTTGTCCACGGCCGGAGGGGCGCTCATTACGGGAATCCTGGGAGGCTGGCTCCGGTCGGTGCGCCCCACCTTCGGGCGCATTCCCAGCCCAACCGTCTGGTTCATGAACTCGGTGGGGCTGAACATTTTCATCGCCATCGTCGGCATTTCCGCCGGCCCGGGCTTCGTCAACGGCTTGAAGACGCAGGGTGTGAGCTTGTTCCTGTGGGGCGCTCTCGTGACCACCCTTCCCCTGGTGCTGGGCATGCTCGTCGCCAAGTTCCTTTTCCGCTTCCACGACGCGCTCACGCTGGGCATTGTCTCCGGGGCGCGCACGACCACGGCGTCGCTGGGTTTGATCTGTGATCTGGGTCGCAGCCAGGTGCCAGCGCTGGGCTACACCGTCACCTACGCCGTCGGCAACACCCTGCTTACCATTTGGGGCATGGTGATTATTTTGATGATGAAATGACAATTTTGAACCGACCAACAACCAAGACCAAAAATTGATTATGGCCACTGCCTCAAAAACCACCTCGCTCGATTTGAAGGATTTTTTCAGTGCCACCGAAGCCCGCCAGGACCGCTGGCAGCAATTGCACAACACGGCCAAGGCGCTCACTCAGCCTAAGGTCGCCGCGGATTTGCGTTCACAGGCTGCGCAACTGCTCGCCGAACTGGAGCCGCTCGAAAGTTACTGGGCGTATCCCGGCCCGGAGCTGTTCGGCCGGTTGCGGGACTTGTTGAAGCAGGAGGATTTCGCCGCTTTCTCACGGCTGACCGACCGCATCAGCCGGGCATTGCTGCGGGGTTCCTACCGCCACGACGCCAGCGTGTGGGAAACGGACGATGAAAATGCGGACACAATTCTGCCCTCGCTGCCGGCGCATCTCCAGACCGGTGATGGGCCGCGCCCGTACTTCGAGGTGCTCGTGGTGCGCGATGGCGTCAACGCCGAACAGGCCAAACGCATCCGCGAGGAAATCCGGAAATTGCGCCGGCCGGAAGACCCTTTCATTTACGAAATCGTTCTCGTGCCCAGCTTCGAGGACGCCGCGCTCGGAGTTATCTGCAATTTCAACGTCCAAGCCGTGGTGATTTATGACGGATTCGCTTTGCGATCCGGTTATAACCTGCCGGTGTTTCGGAGCCAGATCGCCCAGCATCTGCCGGTCGATCCCGATTCGCTGGCGCCCGAAGCCTACGGCACCACGCTGGCCAAGGGCATCCGGGGCATCCGCCCCGAGCTCGACGTTTATCTGCTGACCGACCGCGCGGTCGAGTCGCTGGCGGGACAGCTCGACACGAAAAATATCCGGCGCGTCTTTTACGACGTGGAAGAATTGATGGAACTGCACTTGAGCGTCCTGGAAGGCGTCAGCGAACGCTACGACACGCCCTTTTTCTCGACGCTCAAGAAGTACAGCCGGCGGCCCATCGGCACCTTTCACGCCCTGCCGGTCGCCCGCGGCAAATCCATTTTCAAATCCAACTGGATTCAGGACATGGGCCAGTTCTACGGCGCCAACCTGTTTTTGGCGGAATCATCGGCCACCACTGGCGGTCTCGACAGTCTGCTGGAGCCGACCGGCAACATCAAACAGGCGCAGGAAAAAGCCGCCCGCTGTTTCGGCGCGCAGCGCGTTTATTTCGGAACCAACGGCACTTCCACGTCGAACAAAATCGTGGTCCAGTCGCTGTTGCGGCCCGGCGACATCGTGTTGATCGATCGCAACTGCCATAAATCGCATCACTACGGTTGCGTGCTGGCGGGCGCGCTGCCGGTCTATCTGGAAGCGTTTCCGCTCCATAAATTCTCGATGTACGGCGGCGTGCCGCTGCGCACGATCAAAAAGGCGCTGCTGGACCTGAAGGCCGAAGGCAAGCTCGACCGCGTCCGGATGCTCGACCTGACCAACTGCACCTTCGACGGTCACCTGTACAACACCAAGCGGGTGATGGAGGAATGCCTCGCCATCAAACCCGATCTCATTTTCCTCTGGGATGAGGCCTGGTTCAGTTTTGCGCGGTTCTCGCCGTTCCATCGCCGGCGCACCGGCATGGCCGCCGCGGACGCGTTGCGGGCGCGCTATCGCGACGAGGCTTACCGGGCCGAATACGCCGCGTTCCAAAAGCAGGCCGCCCAGCTCGGGCCCAACGACCCGAAACGGCTTGATCTCCATCTGCTGCCCGATCCGGACAAGGTGCGGATCCGCGTCTACGCCACTCAATCCACCCACAAATCCCTTTCGTCACTGCGCCAGGGATCCATGATCATGGTGAACGACGACGATTTCGAATCGGTCGAGGAGCCGTTCGACGAGGCGTTCTTTACGCACACCTCCACCTCGCCCAACCAGCAGATCCTTGCCTCGCTCGATGTCGCGCGCCGGCAGGCCGAGCTGGAAGGCTATGAGCTGGTGATGAAGCACACGGGTTTCGCCATCCGACTGCGGCGCGAGGTG
>Ga0335071_10001157_pt1 | contig 28433 bp, 24 predicted proteins | sample Lox_Sample_15_FD_206724 | JGI IMG/M metagenome (GOLD analysis project Ga0335071, IMG submission 206724) | Soil microbial communities from Loxahatchee National Wildlife Refuge, Florida, United States - Lox_Sample_1.5 | ecosystem: Environmental > Terrestrial > Soil > Wetlands | place: USA...
TGCTGTCGCAGCAGGGAATCACACTCGGCAAGGCGGGCAGTGGCACGGTGGTTGCGCTCGTCGGGGCGCTGGCCACGGCGATGCTGGGACTCGTGGCGCGTGATCCGGCTGCGCCGGCCGAGCAGCCCGCATCTGGTACCGGCGCAAGCAACACGGCCCGGCTGGGCGTGTGGGCGCTGATCGCACTTATCTTGCCGCTTCCTTTCATGACCGGCTGCTCGGCTGAGAAGGTCGCGCAGGACGTTGTGAACTGGACTCCTTCGCTCGAAAGCGCCGTGGCCACAGTCGATTCGACCGCGGCACTACTGGATCCAGCCGATTCGCCCATCTTTGCGACGGCCACCGCGGGCTTCGACGCAGCTTCGAATCTTTTGATTTCGCAGGCCAAGGCATATCTGGCCAATCCCTCTGCCGGTGTTCTCGCCGAGTTGCAGGTTCAGGTGGTCACCCTCCAGCAGCAGGTGAATGGGGCTCTTCTTCAAGCCGCGAAGATCGTGAACCCGGCAAGTCAGAAGCACGCCCTGGCAGCACTCCAGGCGGTGGCCACCGTCGTGACCGCGATGTTGTCTTTGATTGCGTCCATCTCCAGCAAGGCCGCAGTCCAGAGCATGGCAACGCAATCTCAAATCAAGCTCTCGGCGGTGCAGCCGATGTTGAATGACTCCCGCTCCGAGCAATTGGTGGCCGCCCACTACGGGGAACCGGTCTGGATGGCCCATTTGCAAGTCAAAGAGACCGGCTACGCCATGGCGCAGGCAGGACTCTGATAAGCTGTCCGCGATCAACCGCCGCTGGCCGCTACTGGCTGGGGCAGTGCGATCGGGGAAATGGCAGCCCCAAGTTCGGGAAGCGGAAGTGGGGCTGCCGGCAATCCGATTCTTTTCAAGCTTCTTTGGTGGTTCTATGATGCAACCGTGAGGTTGCACTCATGGAAGTTCGTTTCGAGTCCAAAATCGAGAAATTTGTCGAGTTGAAGTGCTCTGTCTCGCGCGTCTGGCGGGCGCTCACCGACTACCGCGAATTCGGTAGATGGTTCCGCGTCAAAATTGATGCACCGTTTGCGCCCGGGCAGATCTCGCGCGGGCACATTACCTACCCCGGCTACGAGCATCTAAAGTGGGAGGCCGTGGTCGAAGCCATCGAGCCTGAGCGGCTCTTCTCTTTCACCTGGCATCCCTATGCTGTCGACCCCGATGCCGATTACTCCGATGAGCAGCCGACCCTGGTTGAGTTTCGGCTTGATCCGACAGCCAACGGCACGCTGCTGAGCGTGATCGAGTCGGGTTTCGAAAAGATTCCGGCGCATCGCCGTGCCGAGGCTTTCCGCGCCAATGATGCCGGTTGGGCGGAGCAGATGAAGAACATCGAAAGGCACATCTCCGCCAGCCCATAGCGTGCGGCTTCTTGTCGCGGACTTCCCGAGGATGAAGGCCGCACGGATCAGGATGTTCATGAACGGAGCGAGCCGCGCGGGCAAATCTCTTAGTGCTTTAACTGGGCGTCGGGAATCAAAATATCAGCATTGCAATTCCCGGGGGAACTAGAATGGCAGCCGCCGAAATGGACTTCTTATACAACCAGCTTGAGGAGCGAAAGCGCCGCCTCGAGACGGCAATTACGCTCACGCCGGACAGCGAAAAGGTTGAAGCTCTGCTGCGCGAAGTGGATTCTGCGCTCGATCGTTTTGCGGCCGGCACTTACGGGCTGTGCGAATCCTGCCACGACAACATAGAGCGGGAGCGGTTGCTGGCCGATCCCTTGATCCGCTTTTGCCTCGATCATCTCGATGCGATTCAGCGTGCGGCGCTTCAGCGGGATCTGGACCTGGCCTCAGAAGTGCAGCGGCGCCTGTTGCCGCCCGAGGGTTTGCAAGTTGACGGCTGGGAGACCAGCTACCACTACGCGCCTCTTGGACCGGTCAGCGGCGACTACTGCGACTTATACCCATTCGACGGGCAGCTCTACTTCGTGCTTGGCGATGTTTCGGGCAAGGGCGTGGCGGCGTCCATGAGAATGACGCAGCTGCACGCGCTTTTCCGCAGCCTGATCGGGATGGGTCTTCCCCTGGCCGGGATCGTTGACCAGGTCAATCACTTTTTCTGCGAGAGCGGGCTTGCCGGGCAATACGCAACGCTTGTCTGCGGGCGCGCGAACCCAAACGGCGATGTTGAACTTTTTAACGCTGGTCATTTGCCCGTAATTGCCGTTGAGAAAGGTGGCGTGCGGCAGTTCGAGTCAACGGGTTTTCCGCTGGGAATGTTCTCGGAGGCATCTGTCACTTCCGCTCATGTGCAGCTGGACAAGGGCGATATGCTTTTCCTTTACACAGACGGCCTCACCGAAGCCCGCGGAAACGACGGGGAATATGGCATCGATCGCGTCGCCGATCTCGTCTGCAAGCATGCCTCGCATTGCACGTCCCAGGTGATCGCTGCCTGCATCGAGGACCTGCGCGCCTTTGCCGGCTCGAACCCCGGGCTGGACGATGTGACGCTGCTTGCGATCCGGCATGCCGCGTGACACACAATAAGCACGAAGGCCGTCCGTGCATTGCGGACGGCCTTTCGTTATCGAGCGAACCAAGGCGGGGAAGGATCGGGTTATAGAACCCAGTTTAGGGTGAGGCACCCGAGCGAGGGTGGGGCGCCCGGCTAGTCCCCGGCGACGAGTTCTCGTTCTTCAGCTTCTTTCTTTGCGGGCTGTGCGGGCGCGATGGAGTCCACAGTGACCATGCCCTCGGGCTGCTTGATGCCGAGGATATGTTCCTTGTAGAGCTTCGCCATGCGCTGGTTTTCTCCGTCCTCCTTGAGCTTTGCGTCGCGGGCGCGGATCATCTCTTCGCGGTGGGTCTTGGCAATGCCGAGATCGTCGAGCGTGTGGTTGGCCTCGGCGTTCACGTGTTCCATGTTGAGCGTGAGCGTGTGGCCGACTTCGGGCATCGCGACCTTCTTGCCGCCGGCGAAGATCTCGTGACGGCCGTGCTCCTCGTACCACTTGGTCAGAGTGGCCGTCATGTGCATCTTCTCGACAATATTGCGCCAGCCGATGCCGGTGTTGTAGGCGCAGAAGCTGATCTCGCCTTCCTGCGTGGCGTAGGGGATGATGCACTGCTCGGTGCGGCGGAAGTCGTAGGTGAAGAGATCCTGGAACCACATGCCGGCGATGAAGAGGAAGTTCCAGCGGTCCTGACGGCGCTTCTCGATGTCTTCACGAGTCCGGTCACCCTTCACCGAGCCATAATTCTTTCCGCTGGCGTTGAAGGTCTTATCCATCTTCTTCAGCATGTCGACAATCTTGAAGTGCGTGGGCGCCTGGAAGGGATCGTAGTTGCGCAGCAGAGCAAGCGCGAAGCCGATAACCGAGATCCACTTGCCGCGGGCGGCGTCGTTGACGCGGGCCAGATCCTTTGCCACCTGATCCATCTGCAAGAAGGCGGTGACGGGCACGGCCTCCTTGGTTTCCTTGTCGATCATCATGGCCATGCCAATGCCGCAGTTGGGGTGGCAGCCGCAACTGAGCTGGCCCCACTCGGCGTTGGGCCCGTGAATGAGGTCGGCCCAGTCGGAGAAGGTGCTCATGAAGCTGATGGGGAACCAGTCGCGGGTAGGCTCGCCGAATCCGCACTGGTTCTTGATGTCGTGGGCCATTTGCGAAAGGGTGTAGCGCTGCGCAAAGCGGCGCTCATCGGTGATCTCCTCGTCGCGGCCCGTAAAGCTGACGGGCTGGAAGCTGAGGAAGCTGATCTTTTTGGGATTGTCGAGCGCGAACTGGATAATGCGGCCCACCTGCTCGTTGTTCACGCCGTTGACAAGCGTGGTGACAGGCACGATCTCGACACCGGCTTCGTGAAGGTTATTGATGGCCTGCAGCTTGACCTCGAAGAGGTTGCCAACTTTGCGATGCGAGTTGGCGGCGTTGCCGATGCCGTCGAACTGAAGGTAGACGTAGCGCAGGCCGGCTTCTGCCGCGCGCTTGCATAGCTCCTTCGACTTGGCGAACTCGATGCCGTTCGAAGCGGCCTGGACGGAGTTGTAGCCGACTTTCCGGCAGTAGGCGATCGCGTCGATGAAGTGGGGCGAGAGTGTAGGCTCGCCGCCGGAGAACTGCACGCTCATCTGCCGTTTGGGCTTGACGGTGATGGCGTCGTCAAGCATCTTCTTGATCTCTTCCCAGCTGAGCTCGTGGACAAACCCGACCTGGTTGGCGTCCATGAAGCACGGATCGCACATCATGTTGCAGCGGTTGGTGAGGTCGATGGTGAGGACGGCGCCGCGGCCGTGCGTCATCGTAGAGGTGCCGTGGTGCCGCAGGCGCATGTCGTTATGCGAGCGGACATCGCGCCCCGGAAAGGCCGCCTCGATGTGGCGCGTGAACTCCGGATCGGTGGACATGACGTCTTCGAAATGGCCGTGCTTGGGGCAATCCTTGACCATCAGGATCTTGCCGTCGCGCTCGATGATCTGGGCCTTGATCTCGCCCACCTTCTCATTCAGAAGAAGCTCGTAAGGGAGCTTGCCGGCGATGATCTGCTTGCGGAGTTCGGGGACGCATTTCGGGCAGAGTGAGTCGGTAGTACGCGGCCAGCCGAGAGGCGGCTTCTCTTTTTGCCAGCTCTTCAGCAGGGGCTTGTCGCTCCATTTGGGGGTGAAGGAGGGGTTGGGGCTGATGCGGTTCAGCCGATCGTAAACGAACCAGGCTCCTTTGGCCGCATAGGCGACTGCCTTCTCGGCGTACTTTACAGCTTTGGACATGTGCGGGTTCTCCTCAACGTAAGAATTAGCGTCCCGTCTGGCATGGGTCTTGCGCTTGCCTTGAGCGCTTGCCGTTGCGGATTCCGAGCAGCTTCGGTTGGGCCGTGGCCCAGAGGCGTACTACCCCGAAGTGCGGAGTGTTTCATTGAACAGGATAGGGGGCGGGGTTGGCCTGACCAAGATCGGAACAGCGAACGGGGATTTTGGGGATTGAACGGGGAGTGAGGGGCGGTGAACGGGGGCGCGCCGCTTCCCCGGTAGAAGCGCAGAAGATGCCTTCTGGGTATTATCCCTAATTGAATCAGCGGCGACGCCGCTTGAGGTCGGTGGCCTGCGTGCTATTCTTGCTTCGCAAATTTTCTAATGATTTTTTACCTCTCCTACGAGCCTTGCGAGGCATTGGAGGCCTCCGTCTGATGATGAAGATCGCAAATTCCTTGGGTGAATTTACGGGCGGTTCTGATAGCGCAAGCTGCAAGGCTGCGAGCGTCTTCCTGCGACAGTTGGTCTGGGGCAGCGCGCTGATACTGTTCGCGTGCATTGGCCTCCCCGCCGGTGCGCAAGCGGGCGAATGGGTTTGGATGGGCGGAAGCAATACCGCCGGCCAAGCTGGTGTGTACGGCACGTTGGGGACGCCTGCCGCTGGAAATCTTCCCGGCAGCCGCCGGTATGCTTCGAGTTGGATCGACGGTAGCGGAGATCTTTGGCTCTTCGGAGGCGATGGCTATGATGCCAGCGGAAGCGAAAATACGCTCAACGACCTCTGGGAGTTCAATTCTTCCACAAATGAATGGACCTGGATGGGAGGAGACAACATAGTTCCCTGCGGTCCGACCGGATGCAGCGGATATTTTGGCGTGTACGGCACGCCGGAGACCCCTGCCACCGGAAACGCACCCGGAGGGCGCTACGGTGCCACAAGCTGGACCGACGCTAGCGGCAACCTCTGGCTCTTTGGGGGCACGGGCTACGATGCCAACGGGAACAACGGCTGGCTCAACGACCTCTGGGAGTACAACACCACCAGCCGCGAATGGGCGTGGATGGCCGGAAGCGACACGAACACAGGAAGCTGCGAGTTTGGAGGCCCTAATTTTTGCGCCCAGCCTGGGGTGTACAGCACGCCGGGAACGCTCGTTCCCGCGGGCCGTATGGGCGCTGTGGGCTGGACCGACAGCAACGGCAACCTCTGGCTCTTCGGCGGCGAGACCATGGTTGAATACGGAGTCGATTCCCGCCTCAACGATCTTTGGGAGTTCAATCCTTCGACGTACGCTTGGACCTTTGTGGGCGGAACGATCCCAGGCTGCACCTTGGGTGTTGAGTGTGACGGCACTCCCAGTGTTTACGGCACATCAGGCGTGCCTGCCGCCGGAAACTTCCCCGGGGCCCGCTGGTTCGCTTCGAGTTGGACCGATAACAGCGGCAACTTATGGCTCTTTGGGGGTGAGGGCATTCTTGCCGATGATTGCGGCAACCTAGTCAACGATCTGTGGAGGTACAGTCCTTCCACTCTGGAATGGGCCTGGATGGGCGGGGGTGACACGTGCTACACGGGCGGCGGTCAGCCCGGCGTATACGGCACTTTAGGAACGCCTGCTTCCGGAAACATTCCTGGAAGCCGTAAGTACGCAGTGAACTGGAGCGATAGCAGCGGCAATCTCTGGCTCATGGGAGGCTGGGGCTATGATGTCAACGGCGCTTTGGGCTATCTCAACGACCAGTGGGAGTACACTCCCTCGACGAAAGAATGGACGTGGATGAGCGGCAGCGACACTGTTGACCAAAGTGGAGTATACGGCACCCCAGGAGCCTCTATTGCTGAAGGCATCCCCGGAAGTCGTGGGGCGGCTATGCTTGTGGCAGATTCGGCGGGGACCGCTGCCGCTCCTGGAGGCCGCGCGTACGCCAATAGCTGGACCGACAGCAGCGGCAATACATGGCTTTTTGGGGGCCAGGGTTATGGCGCGAGCGGCGGCTCAGGTTTTCTCAATGACCTGTGGGAGTATCAGCTATCGAAATTTAAACTCGGTCTTTCCTCAACAGCGACAACTATTCAATCCGGCGGGGAAGAAACCATCACCGTGACCATAACGCCGCAGAACGGCTTCAGTTCCGCCGTTACCTTTGCCTGCAGTGGGCTGCCAAGTGGCGCTTCCTGCTCCTTTAATCCGGCGACTGTCACGCCACCTGGATCCACAAGCACCGTACTTACCTATCACGCGCAAACGCTCTCGGCAGCCGTGCGTCCTAACTCCCGACCGTTTTTGCCGGAGACTGTTCTCGCGTTCTGCGTGTGCCTTTTGGGCTGGAGGAAGCGGCGCGGACCGCAGATGTTTCTGCTACTGGCGGTAACTGCCGCCGGGCTGTGTCTGGTCTCGGGTTGCGGCAGCGGCGGCTCCGCCGCCGGCGGCGGTGGCGGTGGTGGCGGTGTAACGCCGGTAACTTCAACGATCACCGTGACCGCCACGTCAGGGTCGATCCAGCAATCCACCACAATCTCGATCACGGTGGACTAGCGCATCTATTGATCATTGCGGCACACGGCAAAAGTGCTCTGAGAGCATGTTGACGCTTACGGCACCTAACCTGCCCAGCTTTATTGACGGCCGGCGATGGTTTCACCAGACTGAGGACAGGTTGCTATCGCCGGGTTGCCCGGCGAGGAGGGATTGCCATGAGCACAGGTCCTCCACCACCGAATCCTTTCGCGAGCGCATGGGGCCGGCGCATCGAACAGGCGATCGAGCTGATTGAAATGGAGCTGCGCCACGCGGTCGCGTACATGAACGACGCCGTTGTTCCGCAGGTGCGAAAGGAGTCGATCTCGGCGATGCGCTCGCTGGCGGAGACGCTGCGCACTCTGGCCGACCGGTTTGAACAGGGACAACAACCGCCAAAAGGTCCACGGGAGTGATGCAAGGGGATTGATGCGAGGAGTCTGGAAGCCCAAGAGGATCTGGTTGGTCATCGTCGTCGCGCTTCTGGCGGGCGCGGCCGGGTGCAGGCATCGGGAAAAGAGCCAAGTCTCTCCGCAGCAGTTTCCGCCCAACGAACTGGCAGAGAGCATTAGCCAGTCCGCTCCGAAAACCCAGCAAGAGGCCGCCACGAACCAGACACTGCCACCGGGGCGGATTCCGGAGACGGAACTGCCGCCCGGAGGCGTGAGCGCCGACGATCTGCGCTACGTGACCACGCACCGGCCGATCCTTTCCGAGGTGGGCTACGCCACCTGGTACACGGCACCCTATAAGGGACGCAAGGCAGCCAACGGGCAGGTCTTCGACGACACCGCCATGACCGCCGCTCACCGCACACTGCCCATGGGCTCGCTTATTGTGGTGACGAATATCGAGACCGGGCAGCGGGCAACCATGCGCGTAAGCGACCGCGGCCCCTTTGTGGAAGGGCGAATTCTGGACCTGACGATCGCCTCTGCCAAAGCCACGGGAATTTACGCCTCGGGATCGGCTCGCGTGCGAGTGGACGTTTACCAGACTCCCAAGCCCATTGATACGGGAGGCCGATGGTGCGTGCAGATCGGGGCCTTCCACTCGGAGAGCGCTGCGATCCGCCTGAAGAACCAACTGGCGCGCCGGTACGAGGGATCGAACGTCATCGAGTTCCCCGGCGAAAAGAGCTACTGGGTGCGCATCCGGCCGCAGGGCGACGACCGCGAGATCGCCGAGTCGATCGCCAGCCGCCTTCATCCCGCCGAGGGCAAGGCATTCCTGACCCGGCTGGATTGAAAAAGGCAGCGGAGTTAGCGGAGCCAGCGTTGTCAGCATATTACGCTAGCGCGAGTCCACTGGGTATAATGGCGGAGTTCCAGAACCATAAGCAGCACACATTCAAGGGAGGACAAGGATGATTCGTAAATTCTGCTTTGCAGCTTTGTTTCTTGCGCTCGGAGCTGTTTGCGCGCATGCCGCAGACATCACCGGCAAGTGGAACGCGACCGTCAGCGCCAATGGCGGCGCTTACGTCTTCGATTTTCACCAGGACGGAACCACTTTGACGGGCCACGCCAAAAGCGATAAGGCCGATGTCGCCATTACCAACGGCAAGGTGGACGGCAACACGGTCACGTTCACTGAAACTCTGGATATGAGCGGCACGCCGTTAGCGATCACCTATACGGGCACGATCGAGGGCGACACGATCAAGTTCACCCGCATGGTGGGCGCTCAGATCAAGGAAGATTTCGTGGCCACGCGGGCCAAGTGAATTGCCGGATCACCCGAGCGGCGGCGGCTTCGGCTGCCGCCGCTGGCATTTGAGGCAGCGGCGGCGCGCTGAATCTGTGGCATCCCACCCATCGCGCAAAGGCAAAGACCGCGCGATGGGTGGGGCACGGACAGTCTATGGACGGGGCAGGGACAGTTCTGTCGACGATGCTCAGTCGCTTGTCTCCACCACTGACTTGATTTCCGCAACGATGGTTTCACAGTCGATCGAGAGGCAGTAGCCGAGATCCTTGAAGTCGCGGTTCCAGCGCGCACGCTGTTCCTCCGTGAGCGCCGAATGGGCGTAGTCGGCGGTTCGCAGAACCTCGTACCAGATATTCTGGGCCTGCCATAAATTAAGCTCAAACGGCATTTCCATCAGGGTGCGAGCCAACTCCAGGACGCGGTCCAGTATCTCCAGAGATCCGGACGACATTCGCAGCTCGATCATGGCCTCTTTCATGCGCTGATCGGCAATGTAGGAGAGCGTCGCTGTATCCAGCGAAACCTGGTCGGCTTTGGCCAGCGAGAGATAAGAGCGCAGTTGCGCCTGGTCGATCGGGTCGCTTTCGAGGGCGCGGCGCAGGCCGACGTTGATGGCGAACTTCGCCGACAACGTGAGCGCGGGCGGCTTGGGCAGCCCGGCCTGCGACAAGTAATGAAGCAGGCTGGCATGGTCCTGGTAGATGGCGGTCAGCGTGCTCTCGATGTCGGCAAGCGTGGAGTCGAGAATGAGCCGCACAATGCGGCGCTGTTCATCGATGAACAACGAAGTGAGCGAGTAATCTGCGTGACCATAGTAGCGGTCGAGCAGGCGGATGACGTCTGGGAAATCGGCGCGCCGCACCTGTTCGGCTACTTCGGCGGAAAAGGACTCGAACTCGGTGGCCTCAGCTTCGTTATAGGGCTTGGCTGCGGCCGTGATGTTCTGATCTCCGAAATGCAAAACTGCGAAGGAAAACAACTGATGATAGCCGGTGATGGTGCTGGCCACATGAACCCGGCCAAGCGCAAGGCGCGCTCTGCCCGATGAGTAGACCTCGTGCGAGAGGCTGCGAAGATGGAAACAGAATACGTCGCTCTCGTCTCCGAAGGTGGTGAACACCGAGCTGATGGCGTAGTGGGCGACCACGTGTTCCAGGCGAACCAAGTTGGGGGCGATACGGGTGCGATAGATCTCCGCGCCCGACTCTGCGATCGGGTCGTTGGATTTGGCTTCGGCCAGTCTCGCCAGGAAAGCTGGCTCCAGCGCTTCTCCCTGCTGGCCGAAGCGCCGGCGCGCCAACTGCAGCACGCGCCCCGCGTAAGAGATCACCTGTACGGTCTCGATGCCTGAGATATCGTCGAAGAACCATCCGCAGCTTGTGTACATCAGGAGGGCGTGGCGCTGCATCTCCATCAGCTCGAGGCCGACTGTGCGTTCGTCGCCGGAGAGAGCGTGATGTTGATGCTCGGCAAAAAAGCGCTCGACCGAATCTTCGCTGCGGTCGAGGATGACCCGGATGTAAGCGTCGCGGGCCTCCCATACGTTGCGGAAGAGAGTGGCCCCTAACTGCTCGCTCAGCGGCTCGATGGCATCGCGAAGTTCGTCAAGCGCCTTGCGCAACGGCGCGCGCCATTGCTGGCGCCAGCCGGGCTTGCCGCCATTGCAGCCGCAATCGGAGCGCCAGCGTTCGATGCCGTGCGCGCAACTCCATGATGTATTCTCTACGACCTCGCATTCGTATTCGGGAGGGAAGTGCTCCAGAAAGCTGCCGTAGTTTGTGAGCCGGACGGAGGGATCCTTTTCGAGCTGCCGCAGCGCGAAGGCCAGCGCCATCTCGCCGTACTTATGGTGATGGCCATAGGATTCGCCGTCGGTCGCAACGTGGACCAACTGCGGCTGCGAGCTCTCATGGAAGCTGCTTTTCAGCCGCTGGGCAAGATCTTCGCCGGAGTTTAACAATCCTTCGAATGCGATGGCTCGTGAAACGGGACCGTTGTAAAAGAAGACGGCAAGCGAGACTCCGGAATCGAAGCGGACGAGATAGGGGCGGGTAGTGTCCACCGTCGCATTGGGCGTTTCGGTCCAGGCCGCGTCCCCGTTCAGGGGCCGGATGCGCCGGCACTGGTGGGGCGCGAGCACGGTAAACCGGATTCCGTGCTGGGCAAGCAGTTCCAGCGATTCGGTGTCGGCAGCGGTCTCTGGCAGCCACATTCCTTCGGGAAGGGTGCCGTAATGGCTTTCGTAATCGGCTATGCCCCAGCGGATCTGCGTAATGCGGTCGCGCCGGTTCGCCAGGGGCATGATGATGTGGTTGTAGACCTGCGCCATCGCCGAGCTGTGGCCTTTGAAGCTCTGCCGCGAACGCTGTTCGCCCTCCAGGATGACGTGGTAAGTCCGCGGCGCGTTTTCTTTCAGCCAACTCATTAACGTCGGGCCGAAATCGAAGCTGATGCGCGCGTAATTATTGACGATGCGGGTGATCTGGTTCTTGTTGTTGACGATGCGCGCAGTGCCGTTGGGCGAATAGCATTCCGCGCAGATGCGCTCGTTCCAGTCATGATAGGGAGCGGCAGAGTCCTGGGTTTCGATGGCCTCAAGCCAGGGATTTTCCCGGGGCGGCTGGTAGAAGTGACCGTGAATGCAGATGAAACGCTTGCTGGCAGCCATGAAGAACCGATCTAAAGCCGGCTGACCGGCTTTGTTATCTCGAAAGAATTTATTGTAGGCTGGAGCGGCCCGCCGGCGCAGCGCCGCGGGCCAAATCGCAGGCCCTCCAAAGGTACCAACTGGCCACAGAACGGAACGGCGCCCAGCGTTTTCCCCTTTTGAGAAGCAGCTCAGGGCTGGGCAGATCGGCGGCTTTGACCGGGCGGGTTTTGGGCAGGCGCTGAAAAGTGAGTGCGTAGCCCTTGCGCACGCCATAGTCGCTTACAGGGAAGACATCGGGCCTGCCGAGACGAAAGATGAGGAGCATTTCCGCGGTCCAGCGGCCGATGCCGCGAACTTGCGTGAGCCGCTCGACGATTTCGACGTCGCTCATTTTGCGAATAGCGGCGTGGGAGGGAACGGTGCCGTCGAGAGTGCGGGCGGCCAGGTCGCGCAAGGCGCGGATTTTGTTCGAGGAGACACCGGCGGCGCGAAGTGGCTCGTCAGGGGCGCGAAGCAGAAGCTCCGGCGTTGGCTCCCCAGAAAAGTATTCGCGCACGCGGCGGTGGATGGTGGCCGCGGCCTTGCCGTGCAACTGCTGGTAGAGAATGGATTCGAGAAGAGATTCGAAAGGGGAACCCGAGAGATCGATGCGCAATGTGAATGGGCCGGCGCGGTCGATGAGGTCCGCCAGTTTCGCGTCGGAAGCCCGCAGGTGCTGGAGCGCCGCATCGGCGTCGAAAGGGAGCTTTCTGCTTCGGCCATCATGGATCATACCGGGAACAGTGTACTCGATGGGAATGGCGGCAGGCCGGAAGTGAAAATCCGTGCCCATCGGCTTGCGTGGCCTTGTACCATCGGAACAGAGGAGAGCGCGGGCGATGAAGATGCGGCCGGGAGCGCAGACGGGTTTCTTGCTGTGCGGCAAGGAATGGATCGAGGGCGAAGCGCTGGAAGTGCGGTCGCCGTGGGACCAGGGGCTGGTTGGGCGCGTGACGATCGCCACGCGAGCCGACGCGCGGCAGGCAGTGAGCCACGCGGCGGCCAGCCTGAGGCGCACGCGTGCCCTGCCGCGGTGGAAGCGCCGGGAGATCCTTGAGGACGTGGCCGCTGCGCTGATCGAACAGAAAGAGCGTTTTGCGCAACTGATCGTGGCCGAGGCGGGCAAGCCGCTTCGCCTGGCGCGCATTGAGGTGGAGCGCAGCATACTCACGTTCAAGACCGCGGCGGAAGAAACTTCGAGGATGGGAGGCGAGAGCCTTCCGCTGGACCTGACTGAAGGCAACGAGGGACGGTGGGGACTGGTGCAGAGGTTTCCGGTAGGCCCGGTTCTTGCGATCACGCCCTTCAATTTCCCCTTGAACCTGGTGGCGCACAAGCTGGCGCCGGCTATCGCGGCCGGATGCCCGGTCATCCTGAAGCCTGCGCCGCAGACGCCGTTTACTTCTCTCGCGCTGGGCGAGGTGATTTTGAAAACGGGATGGCCCGATGAGGCTCTGGCGGTTCTGACGCTGAACAATGCGGATACGGCGTGGCTGGCCGAAAAGGAAGATCGCATCAAGCTGGTGAGCTTTACGGGCTCGGCGAAGGTGGGATGGGAACTGAAGTCGCACTCGGGGCGCAAGCGCGTGCTGCTGGAGTTGGGCGGCAACGCCGCCCTGATCGTGCATAGTGACTGGCCCGATCTGGAGGCGGCGGCCCAGCGCACCGCCCATGCGGCCTTTGGTTTCGCCGGCCAGACGTGCATCAGCGTGCAGCGCGTTTATGTGGAACGCAAAGTTTTCCAGACCTTCCTTTGGAAAGTAGTGGAGGAGGCCGGCAAGATGGCGGCAGGCGATCCTGCGAACGAAGCGACCGAAGTGGGTCCGCTGGTGCGGCCCGGCGAAGCCGTCCGAATAGAGGAGTGGATCAAGGAGGCCGTGGACGCGGGAGCCAAGCTGCTGGGCGGCGGCGAGCGCAACGGCTCAGTCATTACGCCGGCAATCCTGACCGGCACCAGACCCGGAATGAAAGTGCGTGACGAAGAGGTCTTCGGTCCGGTGGTTGCCATTGAACCCTACGATGACTTCGAACAGGCGCTAGCCGAGGTGAATCGCTCGAAATACGGATTGCAGGCCGGGCTGCTGACCCGGGATGCCGATCGTATCTTGACCGCATACCGCGAGGTGGAAGTCGGCGCGCTGATCGTGGGCGACACACCCAGCTGGCGGCTGGACCCAATGCCTTATGGGGGCGTCAAGGATTCGGGAATGGGGCGCGAGGGCATTCGCTCCGCGATCTTGGAGATGACCGAGCCGCGCATGCTGGTGATGTCCGGAATCGGATAATCGGCGGGGGTGCTGTGTGCCCATCCTAAACGCGCCTTTTGCGTTCAGGATGGGATCATCATCCTTGCGATCCGCCGAAACCGGGAGCGAGGGTAGGGAACAGCAATCCATCTTCTCAGCAAGCGAGCCGCATCAGAGCTTCTTGCGGCATTGTTCGCGAATCGCGCGGATTTCTTCCGGATCGATGTGAAGGAATTCCAGAAATTCCTGATGCTCCTCCGGTGCGGACCGTTCGAATTCCATGTGCCAGCCATTCATTTGTTCGCCGGTTAAGCCGGCCGCCTTCATGATAGAGACCCATTTTTCTTTGGTGATCATCTTCCCCTTTTTCCCCTTTCCCGGAGCATTCTGCTCCAGCAACTTAAGAATCGCCTGTTGATAAGCGCGCAGCGTGCCGATCTCGACATCTAGTTCAAGCAGGCGCCGCTTCAGCACTCCCGCGCCGCCACTTCTAGGACTGTCCAGAATCGCGCGGACGTCCTCGAGTTTCAGTCCTGCGTCACGGTAGGCTCGAATCTCCTTAAGGCGCGTGAGATCTGCCTCGCCGTAGCAGCGGTAGTTACCGCCGCCGCGCCGCGGCGGAGCCATCAAGCCGATCGACTCGTAATAGAGAAGGGCGGTACGGCTAAGGCCGCACTGCCTGGCGAGTTGGGTTACCGTGAACATCGTTCTGCCCTTACTGTGAACCCTAAAGTTATAGACAGGTCAAGGGAAAAAGCAGATTCGGCGGCACCGAAGTGGCCGGGCTGAAAGGATGAGGAAATCCGCTGGAGATTGCGATGCTGCCCTGTTCACTCCGGCGCAGGCGCCGGGCACAGATAGACACCTCCCTTCCGCTCAACGCCGCATTGCGCGGAGCGGAAGGGAGGCGAAGGTGCAGATTAGATCTTAAGGCTTACTTCGACTTTGACTTGGCCTTCTGAGCGGCCCAGCGCTTGCGCTGCGCATCGGCGATCCGCTTACGCGCTTCAGGGCTAAGCACTCGCTTTTTTCTGGTCTTCGCCCGTGCAGGCGCTGCCTTTGCTTTGCGCTCAGTGTTTGTCGCGGGCGCGGCTCCGGAGCCAGCCAGCAGTGAGCGAACCTGCTTGAGCCGTTCAATCTCCGAGTCAATCTGGGCAAGAATCGAGTTAATAGACATAAGTCGAGCATATATCAGGAAAAGAATTCTGTATAGGGGTCAATAGGTGAAGCAACCTTTCCGCAGCTAAGGCAGACCTGAAGTTACTTCGTCCTGTCTGACCTAGTCACCGCTCCAGTTGCTCACCTCGATTTGAGAGCAGTGTCTCCCTGATAGACAATTCTTGACCCTTGCCTCCGGTTCACAAGTTTCATTCTTGCCGAAAGCGGTTGCGATATTCCGGCGCTATCTTCGATACAGCTCCCCGCGCGGGCCGCAGCATCTAACTCAGATTTCCGGGTGCGATCGGGCAAGCGAATGCAACCGGCGCAAACCGCCGGCTACCACCGCAAGATGCAGGGGCCGTTCGCTTCGTATCTTGCCTTGGGATAATCGCTCCGTAACCATCAACGTCGTGGAGCGGGCTGTGAGCCGGCGCAGGGGCCGGCGTTCCATGGCGGCATCCAGCAAGGGCTGCGGAGATAAGCTGCAAAATAGGTACAGGGTCCGGCTTTACCGAACCCTGTTCAAGTGCGTTCAGAAACGTCAGGCCAGGTGGGCCGTGATCTTAGGCATCCATTCGCTGATGGGAATGTGCTGCGGACAGATCTCAGAGCAGATGCCACAGTCAATGCAGGAGCCAGAGCGCTGCGTTTCGGAAAGGAAGATTTTGTAGCGGACGCGCGCATCTTCAAGGGCGTCGTAGAGGAAGGCGTGGTTGTAGATTTCGAAGTTGGCTGGTATGTTCACGCCATTCGGGCAGGGCATGCAGTAGCCGCATTTCGTGCAGGGAATGGCCGTGCGAGCTTTATACTTTTCGCGCACAGAAGCAATGAGCGATTCGTCTTGCGCGGTGAAGATACCGATGCCGGAATCGGAGGCTGTCTGAAGATTCTCCTCGACCTGCGGCATCGTGGTCATTCCACTTAGTACCACCGAGACCTCGGGCTGATTCCAGAGCCAGCGCAGAGCCCATGCGGCCGGAGTACGGCGCACGGGAAATGCATCCATATCCGCGCGAATGACCGGCGGAGGATCGGCAAGGCGGCCGCCGAGCAAAGGTTCCATGATGACCACGGCCAGGCCTTTTCCAGCGGCCAGTCGCAGGCCGCGCATGCCGGCCTGGTTTTCGATGTCCATGTAATTAAGTTGAATCTGACAGAATTCCCAGAGATCGGTGCCGTTCAAGATTTCTTCGAAGGCTTCGTAGTCATCGTGGAAAGAAAAGCCAAGATGACGGATCTTACCCGACGCAAGGGCAGCTTCTGCTTTGGCCAGCACCTTATGGCGGGGTACCACGTCGCGCCAGAGTCCCCGATTGAGGGCATGAAGCAGATAGAAATCAATGTAGCCGGTCTGCAGGCGGTCGAGCTGTTCATCGAGGAGCCGGTCGAAATCCTCGGGCCGGGTGAACTCCCAAAGGGGCAGCTTTGTAGCCACGCGAACGCGCTCGCGATAGCCATCGGCCAAAGCCCGGCCCAGCACGACCTCGCTGCGGCCGACATGATAAACATAGGCCGTATCTAAATAGTTGACGCCCCGATCAATGGCATGCCGGATCATGCGTATGGCTTCGGGCTCGTCAATGTTGGGGCTGGGCTGTTGTGCGTCCAGGATGGGCAGCCGCATGCAGCCGAAACCAAGAGCCGAAGGCTGCCAGTCGAGTTTGCCAAAACTGCGGTATTGCATTGCTTGACCCTCACTTTGCCACCACATAGCAGAGCTGCGCAGGCAAATCGCAACCATGCGGCCGATCATTCGGAGCAGGAAGCTGTTTCGAAGCCGAGTATACTCGTGTGACGGGCGCAGATTCAATGGGTCGAGCTACGAAGGCGGGGGCTCAGTTGCGCAGCCGGGTGAGTAAATCCTGAGGGTGGACGGGTTTGCTCAAGATCTCGAACTCATAGCCGCGGGCACGCGCATTCTCAAGGAGGTTGGCGGTGGCAGCCTGGCCGGAGAAAAGCAGCACCTTGATCTCCGGCAGCAACGCGCGGATGCGGATGGCCGCGTCGATGCCGTTCAGGTCGCCCATGATCACGTCGGAGATGAGCATATCCGGCCGAAAGGAAGAGGCCATCTCCAGAGCCTTTTCGCCCGAATAGACGGCGCGAGTATCGAACCCGCTCTGATTGAGAATCATAGCGAGCGTATCGGCGATGACAGGCTCATCGTCGACCACCATAACTTTCGGCTTGTGATTTGTTTCGGACATGGTGTCAACGCAAAAACGTGGGGACGTTCGCTCATGAAACGTGGGGAAGACGTTCGCTGCCGACCAGTGATTCCGGGTGAACTGTAGAACGGGGGCCCATCGAGCCGGAAGGGGAAATTCTCCGGCGCGCTTCAATCCATCATACTCCGGTCCGGAAAAACAGGGGGCGGGGCGGTGCGGCCCGACCGGGCGTCCTTTTCGGACGCAATGAAATGTTTCTCTTAGGGGATGCGGAAATCGGAGCAAAGGATTCAGGGACCGGAACAGCCAATCAGTACGCCAGAGCCGGTGGCGCAATGGCCAGTTGCGGGGCACCCCACCCTATTGTGCGTTTTAGGTGGGAAACCACCTCATCAGCTATACATCTCTCCGCCCTTCAATCGCCCGCGCCATCGTTACCTCGTCGGCGTACTCAATGTCACTCCCGGCGGGGACGCCTGTGGCGATGCGCGTGATCCTGACCGGAAAGCCGCGCAGCGCTGTGGCGAGCCAGTCGGCTGTAGCTTCGCCTTCGAGAGTAGGGCTGGTGGCCAGAATCACTTCATCGACCTCGCCGCGCTCCGCGCGCGCAACGAGGCCATTGGCCCGTAACTGCTCCGGCCCCACTCCGTGCAATGGCGAGAGCGTGCCGTGCAGCACGTGGTAAACGCCCTGATAAGAGCGGGTGCGTTCGATGGTGTCGATGTTCGTGGGCTCCTCGACCACGCAGACCAGTCGCTGGTTCCGCGCGGGGCTTGCGCAATAGACACAGGGGTCGATGTCGGTGACGTTGTTGCAAATCGAGCACAGGCGCAGGCTGGCCTTGAGATTGCGCACGGCCTCGGCCAGTGCGGCCGCATCGTCGTCGCTCGAGCGCAGAAGATGAAAGGCGTAGCGCTGAGCGCTCTTTGCACCCACGCCTGGCAATTTCTTCAGCTCTTCAATGAGCCGGGCCATCGGCTCGGCATAGCGTGGCACGTTTAGTCTCCTTTTGCTCTCCGCGCGTCACCTACAACGTCCTGTACACAATTCCCGCAAATGCTTCTGGCGTCATAATCCCCGCGCCCATCAAGGAATCCCACTCGGCGGTGGGCTTTTGAGCAAGGGCTTCCTTCTCCGAGAGACCCTTCGCTTTGAGCATCGCCACCTTCTCCCGCACGCCCACGAGCATATCGCGGTACTTTTCAAGATCCGCGCGCGTTCCCACGGGCCCATGGCCGGGAACGATCTTTGTATCCTTGCCCGCCACCGCCAGAGCCTTATCGCAGGCCGCGATCATGCCGCCGATGCCGCCGCCCGTGCCCTCGTCGATGAACGGATAGATTCCGTGAAACCAGGTATCGCCCATGTGCAGCACGTCGGCTTTGTGAAAATGAATGTAGACATCCGAATCGGTGTGGGCGGGATCGAAGTGAATTACATCGACCGAGTCTCCGTTCGTCCACAGGCGCGCCGACTTATCGATGGTTATAGAGGGGAGCGCCCCGGCCGCGGCCGGCTGCGACGTCACGTGCAGCAGTTTAATCTCCTCTCCCCTGGCCAGATGGATGCGCGTATTCTCGTGCGCCACGATCTTGAAGCCTGCCGCGTGCAGACCCTCATTTCCGCCGGTGTGATCAAAGTGCCAGTGCGTATTGATCAGCGTCGCCGGCCTATCGCTGCTCGTGGCCGCAATCGCCTTAAGAACCTGAGGGACTGCCGCCGGGAAACTCGCGTCGACGAGCAGATCGCCATCCGCGCCCGTCTGGAGCAACATATTTCCGCCCGCGCCCTGAAGCCAATAAACGTTGTCGTAGAGTTTGGTGACCTTGACGGGCGTCCGAGCCGCCTCATCCGTATCCTGCGCAGTCCGGTTCGAACTCTGAGCGGCCTGCGCCCTCACCCACCGCGGCACCAGGGTTGCGGCTCCGGCAAATGCGCACAGCCCCAAAAAACTTCTGCGATCCAATGCTCCCCGCATCGCAATCCCTTGCCTTTCTTTCACTTCTGTAACCCGGTCATGAGAGACCCGGAATCTTAAGCCCACCGAGCATGCCCTGGACGCTCGACTTGGCGGCCTCGTCGGCGTTGCGGCCTGCGCTGTTGACCGCAGCCACGATCAAGTCTTCGAGCATCTCTACATCGGGCTGTCCGCCACCGAGGCCGACAACGGCGGAAGGGTCGATGTGAAGTTTGAGGAGTTCCTTTCGGCCATTCATCGTAACGGTCACTGCGCCGCCGCCGCTCGATGCCTCCACAACGGTCTCGCCCAGTTTGCGCTGCATCTCTTCCTGCATCTGGTTGGCCTGGCTAAGCATTTCGGAAATTTTCTGAGGATTGAACATCGGGCACTCCTCCTCGAGCGAACCGCTAATCCTTGCGCAGGTCGACGACGCTGCGGACCTCGGCCTTGAATATCTCTTTGGCCCGTTCCACCAAGGGGTTTGCAAGGGCTTCTTTCTGAATGCTGCCTGCGGGCGGCGGCGGTGGCGCCGAGGCCGAGCCTGTCGCGCCTCCGGCGACAACCTGGAAACGCGCGGGCGCGCCCAGCCGACCGAGTTCCTGACGGATGATCCTTTCGGCCTCGCTGTTGACCGTGAGGCCCAGCATTTTCTTGCCAATCGGCACTTCAATGCGCAATCCGGCGCTCGTGAGCGTCCATGCGCCCGCGCCCAGCAGTTGCGCGGCAGAGCTGTGACCGGCTGCGTCGAGCCCGGCCGTCACGGCCTCGCGCACCGCGTCGACGTTCAGGGTTTGGGTGCTCAGGGCCGGTGCATTCAGGGCCTGGGCGGTGCTCTCAGGCGCGCGCGCCAGCGCGCCTTCGGTCATAAAGCCCGCGCCGGGCGCAGCCGCCGCGGAGAAAGGGCTGGGAACCTCAGCAACCGGAGCCGAAACGGGAGTTCTTTCCGCCGAAGGCGCCGCCGCAGAGCTTTGCCTGGCAGTCGGAGGGGAACTCCAATCGCCGCCGGAGCGGAAAGGCGAGGCGGAAGCGGCAGGCTGCGACGGTGCCGGCGCGGAAGCGGGGCGCGCAGAGGCGGTGCGAGGCGCTGATGGTGTCCCGAGCGTGCGCCCACCGGAGCCCGCAGCTAAACTGCTCAGCAGCTCTTCCACGGGCAGCAGCCGCTGCGCGTGAATCAGCTTCAGCAGGCCCAGTTCCAAATGAAAGCGCTGCTCCTGGCGAAAGTTCAGATCGTCAAAGGTGCGCAGAATGCTCTGCAGGTTGCGCGTAATCTCTTCCTCGCTGAACAGCAGGGCGGTGCGCGCGGCGCGGGCTCGCTCGTCGGCCGAGATCTGCAGCAACTGGGTTTCGGCCCCGTCGAGTTTGGCCATCAGGGTATTGCGCAGGTATCGCACGAGCTGGCGGGCGAGCGAATGAGGATTGTGGCCGGCGCAGAGAAGCTCATTGAGCTGCTCCATGAGCGCGGCGCTCTGGCCTGCGGCCACCGATTCCAGCAGGCGCTCGAAGACGGCGTTGGGCACCGAGCCCATCAGGTCGCGAATCTGCGCGGCGGAGAGAGTGGCGCGGCCATCTTCGAGCGGCGCCGAGGCGATCGCCTGATCCATGATGGAGAGCGCATCGCGCATGGAGCCGTCGCCGGCTTCGGCGAGCAGGGCCAGCGCATCCTCTTCCGCAGTGACCTCTTCGGCCTCCGCAATCATCTTCAGTTGCGTCAGAATATCGTCGAACTTTACGGCATGAAAGCTGAAGTGCTGACAGCGCGAGCGGATGGTCTGCGGAATGTCCTCGGGCTGCGTGGTGGCCATCATGAAGATCACGTGCGAAGGGGGCTCTTCGAGCGTCTTGAGCAGGGCGTTAAATGCGGCGTCGGTGATCTGGTGGGCCTCGTCGAGGATGTAAATCTTGTAGCGGTCGCGGGCCGGGGCATAGCGGGCGGCCTCGCGCAGGTCGCGAATCTCGTCGATGCCGCGGTTGGTGGCCGCGTCGATCTCGATCACGTCGACGGCGTTGCCTTGCCGGATCTCCCGGCACGAGTCGCACTCGCCGCAGGGCTCGAACGTGGGGCGCTGGGCTGAGCCGACGTCCGAACGGCAGTTCAGGGCCTGCGCCAGAATGCGGGCGATGGTGGTTTTGCCGATGCCACGATGCCCCGAGAAGATGTAGCCGTGGGCGACCCGGTTCTGGGCCAGCGCATTCATCAGCGTGCGCGTTACGTGGTCCTGGCCGGCCACATCGGCAAAGCGCTGCGGGCGGTATTTTCGAGCCAGAACCTGGTAACCCATTGGCTAACGCACTCCTCACCTGGGCCGGGTGAAATACGAAACGGCCTGAAGAGCATTGTATCGTTTGAGGGGGAGAGAATTTATCGTTGAACGCAGGGCAGGGAAGATGGAAGTTCTGAAAAAGCTCTTCGAGCAGCACTTCGGCTTGCCGGCCGATTCCGCGCGGCCCCTCCAGGGTGCGCTGGGCGCATCTGGGCGGGTGATTGTTCGCCTCACTGGCGGCGGCCGGAGCGCGATTGGCGTTCTTTACCCGGTGCACGAAGAAAACCTTGCGTTTCTCACCTTCTCCCGGCATTTCCGCCGCCTGGGCCTGCCGGTTCCCGAGATCTATGCCGAGGCGCTCGACGAAGGCGCGTACCTCGAAGAAGATTTGGGCGACACGACGCTGTTCGAGTTTCTGGGATGCAACCGGCAGGGCGAAGCCATTGCTCCCGAAGCCGTCGAAGCCTACAGAACGGTTGTCGGCTTTCTGCCGCGTTTTCAGGTTGAGGCGGGGCGCGGGCTCAATTACAAGGTCTGCACTCCACGGCCCAGCTTCGACAAGCAATCCATCGCCTGGGACCTGAACTACTTCAAGTACTACTTCCTGCGCCTGGCCGGAATCCCCTTCAACGAGCAGGCTTTGGAAGTCGATTTCGGGCGGCTGACGAGGTTTCTGCTCTCGGCCGATCACGACCATTTTCTCTACAGAGATTTCCAGTCGCGCAACGTGATGCTGCGCGAGGGCCAGCCGTACTTCCTTGACTACCAGGGCGGGCGCAAGGGCGCTTTGCAGTATGACATCGCTTCGCTGCTCTTCGACGCCAAGGCCGATCTGCCGCCGGCGATGCGCCAGCAGTTGCTGGAGCACTATCTCGACTGCCTTGGCGGCTATATCCCGCTCGACCGCGGCGCATTCATGGAGCACTACTACGCCTACGTCTATGTGCGCGTTCTGCAAGCGCTGGGGGCGTACGGATTTCGCGGCTTTTATGAACGCAAGACGCATTTTCTGCAGAGCGTTCCCTATGCGCTCAAGAATCTGCGCTGGCTCAAAGAAAACGTGAAGCTGCCCATCGCATTACCCGTGCTAATGGAAGCGCTTGGAGCCATCGCGTGCTCTGAGAAGTTGCAAGCGCTGGGAACGGTTGCTTCGGAGTCCGTCTCTGCCCCGGCCCACATGCTGACGGTGCGAATTTTCAGTTTCAGTTTTCATCGCGAGCGGCCAGTGGATCCCTCTGGCAACGGTGGTGGATATGTCTTTGACACGCGCAACCTGCCGAATCCGGGCCGCGAGGAACGATTCCGCGAGATGACCGGCAAAGATGCGGCGGTAGCGGAGTACCTGAACCGCGAAGAATGCGTTCGCCGCTACCTGGCCGGTGCGGAGGCGCTTGTGGACGCAAGCGTGGAGGCCTACCTGCGGCGCGGATTCGAAAACCTGATGGTGGCCTTCGGGTGCACGGGCGGGCAGCACCGTTCCGTTTATCTGGCCGAGCAACTTGCCGCTCACCTGAGCACAAAGAGCGGCGTCGCGATCGCGGTGCGTCACATGGAACTGGAGAAGATGGGCCGATGAAAGCGATGGTTCTGGCCGCCGGGCTGGGGACGCGGCTGCGGCCCCTCACCGATGACCGGCCCAAGGCACTCGTGAAGCTGAACGGGCGCACGCTGCTTGAAATCGCGCTCGCCCGGCTCAGGAGCTTCGGCGTGCGCGAGGTCATCGTGAACGTGCACCACTTTGCGGGAATGGTTGAAGAGTACCTCGCGGCCAACGGCAACTTCGGGATGCGAATTGAGATCTCGCGCGAGCAGGAGTTGCTCGACACGGGCGGCGGGTTGAAGAAGGCGGCGTGGTTTTTTGACGATGACGCTCCGTTTATTCTGCACAATGTGGACGTGCTGAGCACAATCGATCTGGGGCGCATGGCGCAGATCCGCACTGAGCAGGGCGCGCTGGCGACGCTCGCCGTCCAGCAGCGCGAGAGTTCGCGCGCGCTCCTCTTCGACGCGGAGGGACGGCTCTGCGGCAGAAGGCCGGGGCGCGGCATGGAGCCGCAATGGGCGCGCGCTGCAGCCGATGCGAAGGAGTTGGCGTTTGCGGGAATTCACGTAATCTCGCCGAAGATTTTCGACAAAATGACCGAGCAAGGGGCATTCTCGATCATCGACGCCTACCTGAGGCTGGCGGGTGCCGGAGAGAAGATCGCAGCATTCCGCGTGGACGGCTGCGCGTGGCGCGACGCGGGCAGGCCAGAAAGCCTCAAGGCCGCCGGGCAGGAGATCGCTGCGGGGAGGTTTTCCGTTTAACCCGGCCCGGCTTTGCGTTGTGGCCTCCCACCCATTTCCGCAAAAGGCGCGGAAATGGATGGGGCACGGGCGCTGTGTTGAATGCGTTTATCTTTCGGCTGGCGCGGATTTCTTTTTCCCGCGAGGAGATTTCCTGCTGCGCACCGCTTTCGCAGGGGACTTTTTCGCGGCCGCTTTGCGGCTGCGCACCTCCGAGGGCGAGTACATGGTTCCCCGGCAATGGCGGGCGCCGCAGTTGCAGAGCGCTTCGTCATCATCGTCACCGTCATAGAGGCAGTAATCGTAGGTGATCTCTTCGCCCGCGGCGATGGGACGAATGGACTTAATCCAGATGCGTCCGTTCACTTCGCTGGTTTCGCAATTTGGGTCGCAGCTGTGGTTGATGAACATGGCTTCGCCGTGGCCGTCGATCACGACTTTGCCGTCGCCGAGTCCAAAAAGATAGGTGACTTTTGAGTGTTCAAAGATTTTGTCGGCCTCGTCCTTGCTTAGACGGCGGCCCGTGTACTCCGCTACGCGAACGCCCTTGCGAATGGGCGCGGTGGTGTAGCAGCCTGCGGCGTGGATAGAGGAGGAACGGATGATCAAAGCCATGCGAATGTGCGATGCTTTCCTTGGGGACGTGCCTCTTGAGGAGGTGCCTGATCCGCATCGTACCATTACGGGCGTGAGGCATAGGGGATGAAGGGGATTTTTGTCGCGGCGCTTGCGGCTGGGGCCGTTCTAGCGGCTTCTCTGCAGGGGCGCGCGCAGGCTCCGGCGAGCGGCGACAACAAGCAGCAGCCCGCGCAAAACCAGCCCGCTGCCGGGGCAGGACAGCAGAAGCCGGGCACACAGTCGAATCCAGATTCGCAGTCGCAGGCCAATCCCTTTCCCGATGACACCACCAATGTGCCCGTGCTGCCAAACCGTCTCGATACGACTATTCCGGTTGCGGGAAGCGGCAGTGCGGCTCCAGCTCTGGCCGCGCCGGAAGAAGACTCCGACCCGGTACACAGCCCCGACCAGGTAGATTCTTCTTCCGATTCCGCAACAGGGTTCAGCTCAAGCCAGAGCGGAATGGACAGCATTCTGCCCGCTGACGACGAAAAGCAGACGGGAAAAAAGAAGAAGGGCGATGCGGTAGTAGAGCCCGTTCACCAGGAGACGGCCAAAGAGGACCTCAACGTAGGCAACTTCTATCTCGACAAGAAAGACTGGCGCGCGGCCCTTTCGCGATTCCAGTCGGCTCTGGTGCTGGACCCGGAGGAGCCAGATGTGTACTGGGGCCTTGCGGAAGCGAATCGCCGCCTGGGCAATTTCGCAGAGGCCAAAGCCAATTATCAGAAAGTGATCGAATACGACCCCGGCAGCCGCCACGCCAAAGACGCCCGCAAGGCGCTGGAAGATCCGCAGATTGCGGCGGCTAAGGCCCCGGCGGGGCAGGCGCAATAGCAGAAGCAGCGGGCTAGCGGATTTTGCGGGATTGGCGGAGCCAGACTTAGGTGGATTTTGTGGTTTCCCAGGTGCCCAAAAGCGAGGCACCTGGGGCATCCATCGTTGGTGTTGAAACGAGCGATCCTTAGACCTCAGAAGCCGGCCCAGTGCAGATAGGCTGAGATCATCTGCGCGCCCCACAGGCTGCTCACGATTCCGCCAACGCAAAGAAACGTGCCGAAGGGAAGAGGGGTTGCGGCCCATTTAGCGGCCGGTTCCCGGCGCCATGCCGGAACAACCAGCAGAACAAGCGCCGCGAGCGTGCCCAGCAGAACAGCGATTACAAGGGCAAGGACCGCGCTGCGCAGGCCGAGCCAGGCGGCGATCATGGCCATCAGTTTCACGTCGCCGAGGCCGAGCCCCTGGCGGCGGCGGAAGAGCCAGTAGAGCCAGCGGATGAGCAGCAGGAAGGCGGCGGCGGCCGCTACCTCAAGCAGCCGTTCCCAGGAGCCGCGCCAAATAATTTGGCCGCGTATTACGTGCGTTTTATCAAAAATGCCATTCCAGAACGAATACACAGCCACATAGAAGGCGTTGGCTGCGAAGCCAACCAGTATGCCTGGGATGGTGATCTTGTCCGGCAACCAGAAATGCTCGAAATCGAGAACCGCCAGGGCGATCAGCAACCAGACAAAGATCAGCCGACAGATCACGTAGATTGTCAGTGCTAAGAGCAAGTCGAAGGACAACTGGTCGTTGGACGGGGAGCCCTCAAATGCAATGAACCCCCAGCAAGCGCCCACCGCTGCCTCAACAATCGCGTAGCGCCATCCAATCCACTCACGGCACGCGCGGCAGCGGCCGCGGAGCATGACCCAACTGACGAGCGGAATGTTCTCCCACCAGGCGAGCACATGATCGCAATGGCGGCAGTGCGAGCGGGGTCTGACGACGCTTTCGCCTTCGGGCCAGCGAGTGACCAGGACGTTGAGAAAGCTGCCGAAGGCGAGGCCGGCGAGGGCCGCAAAAACGGTTCCGAAAATGCGAATCATTCGAGAAGTTGAGTATAAAGCCCTGAGGTTCCCACTTTAACCGTAATACCGCGGATAGGGTGGGGCATTCGGCATCCGGCATCCAGGTTGGAGATGCTGCTCCAGAGGCTCTGGTGGTTTCCCACCCAAACCGCGAAAAACGCAGTTTGGATGGGGCACCCGCCGACCTTTTTCTTGCAGCTTTTTCGGCACGGCTGAACAGGCTGCTGAAATACGGCAAAGTTGAGCAAGTGAATGCAGCAGGGGCTGAAGCCCGCCTATCATTTTGCGACATCTATGGCCCGGCTAAAGCCGTGCCGTTGTTACAAAGCCGGCTCCGATGAAGTTTTTCAGCAATCTGTAAAGCCGTGCCGTTGTTACAAAGCCGGCTCCGATGGAGTTTTTCAGCAAGCTGTGAAGCCGTGCCCTGACACAGGACCGCACAAAGCAGGCTCTTCGGATCTGGCGGAAGTGCCGCCCATTCGCTGCGGGATAAACTGAATTGCATGGGCACACGGGCGCAAAGTTCCAGCGCAAAAAAGAATGAGCCGCGGGCCGGGACCGACGCGGCGCGCGCCGGGGCGTTGTTTGAGCAGTCGGCGGCCATCATGGCGCGGCTGAGAGCGCCGGACGGGTGCCCCTGGGACCGCGAGCAGAGCTTCGATTCCATCCGCAAATACACGCTCGAAGAGGCCTACGAGGTCTTTGACGCCATCGAGCGGCGCGACTGGCCGCACCTCGCCGAAGAACTGGGCGATCTGCTGCTGCAGGTTCTGTTCTATGCGGAAATGGCGGCCAATGAGGGGCATTTCACGATTGTGGAGGTCCTCGACCACCTGAACCGGAAGCTGGTGCGGCGGCATCCGCACGTTTTCGGCGAAGAGGCTTCGAGAGCGGCAGGAAACCGGGCTGATGTCGATGCCGAGGTCGAGGGATCTTCTTCCGCCGTGCTGCGCAACTGGGATCAGATCAAAGCGGCCGAGAAGCTGGCGAGGGCCGAAGAGAACCCGGGAGCGGAAGGGGCAGATCATCCGGCCGCCTCCCGGCTCGACGCCGTGACCCGCGTGATGCCTGCGCTGGCTGAAGCTGCCAAGCTTGGCGCCAAGGCGCGCAAAGCGGGCTTCGACTGGCCTGAGTGGCGTGATCTGCTGCCCAAAGTGGCCGAGGAAACGCAGGAACTCGAGGCTGAAGCCGCTTCGAACGACCCGGACCGGCATGCGGCGATCGAGGCTGAGCTGGGCGATCTTCTGTTTACGGTGGTGAACCTTGGCCGGCACCTCGGCGTGGACGCCGAGATGGCTCTTCGAAGCTGCAATCTTCGTTTTCGGCAGCGCTTCCGCGCGATGGAAGCGGCCTCGGTGCGGCCGCTCGAAGAACTCACGCCCCCCGAACTCGAAGAGCTTTGGCAGGAGGCTAAACGAACCGTAGCGGAGGCGGGCGGGAGGGAACAGGGAAGAGGGAACAGGGAACTGTCGTGATCGAGATTCGCAGTTGCGAAGGGTTCGACGAATTGGAGGCATGCGTTCAGCTCCAGATCGAGACGTGGGGCTACGACGCAAGCGACGTCATCCCGCGCAAGGCCTTCTGGATAGCGCAGAAGATCGGCGGGCAGGTGATTGGCGCTTTCAGCGCCAGGGAACAGAGATCAGAGAACAGAGACCAGGGGTCCGCGAGCGAGCTGGTCGGCTTTGCCATGTCCCTGCCGGGAATCAAGTCGAACGGAGGCGCGGCGCGGCCTTACCTGCACTCGCACATGCTGGCGGTGCGCGAGGGCTGGCGCGACCGGGGCCTCGGCGTGCGACTCAAGCTCGAACAGCGGCGTGAAGCTCTCGACCGCGGGATCGGCCTGATGGAATGGACTTTCGATCCGCTGGAGATCAAAAACGCCTGGCTCAACATTCGACGCCTGGGCGTGATTGTCCGCGAGTATCGCGAGGATTTCTATGGCCGGTCTTCGTCCCGGCTTCAGTCCGGACTTCCGACTGACCGGCTGCTGGCCGAGTGGCGCCTTGATTCCCCACGTGCGGAGAAAACCCTTGCCAGCGGATCGACTGAAATAAAGGAGCGGATCGCGGTTCCGGCCTCCATCTACAAGTGGAAGGCCGCGGAGAGGGATCGGGAGCGGGCGCTTGAAGTGCTGATGGACAACCGCGAGAGGTTCAAGCGGGCGTTTGCAAAGGGACTGGCTGTGATCGGGTTTGCCGTGGACGGCGAAGGGAATGGAATCTACGA
>Ga0335071_10001158_pt1 | contig 28425 bp, 25 predicted proteins | sample Lox_Sample_15_FD_206724 | JGI IMG/M metagenome (GOLD analysis project Ga0335071, IMG submission 206724) | Soil microbial communities from Loxahatchee National Wildlife Refuge, Florida, United States - Lox_Sample_1.5 | ecosystem: Environmental > Terrestrial > Soil > Wetlands | place: USA...
GTTCGACATGTGCTCTCCTTAGGAGCCGCTCGCGGCAGCGCCGCGATCGGGTTGTGATTGCGGTTCTTGCGATCCGCTCGGGGCGTCGATCGACCCGATGATCAGGGCATCCAACGGAGGGGTCTTCCCCGGGAACTGGGCGGCGGCGACCGAGCCCGTCGCGACGAGCACGTGCTCACCAACCCCGGTGCCGAGGACGTCGAAGGCGACGAGGCGGGCACCCGAACCGTCGACCTCGACCTCGAGGAACGCACCACTGGGGAGGTCACTCAGGCGACGAGTCGCCCAGACGCTGCCCACCACCTGACCGCGGATCATGGACGCTCCTTCTCGACACTGACCCCCATCGCGCGGGCACGGTCGAGTGCCAACGGGGTCAAGACGGCAGATCGGCTCATGACGATGCTGGCACCGGCCCGGGCGGCCTCCCGGACGTGGCGCTCGGTGACCGCTCCTCGCTCGACACGGATGACGGCGCCGGCCGGCGGCGTACTCAGCTGCGGCGCGCTCTCCCCCTCGGCCGAGCCCAGGCGGAACCGGATCCTTCCAGCGCGCAGGTCGCGACCGCGCTCGGGGTCGTCGACCAGGCGCAGGAGCCGCTGGACGAACGCCTCGAGGTCAGCGTCACTGCGGATCACCACCGACTCGACGGGCGGGGAGTCGGCGGGTACGTGCGATCGCGGGTCCGCGGCATCCGTCAGCGCCGCCACGGTCGAGGGCAACGCCTCGCGCAGCACCTCGCGGACCAGGGCGCGCAGCTCCTCCGGATCCAGCAACGTGCTCATGCCAGCTCCTGGAGCGCCTGCTCGGCCGCACGGGCGCCCTGGCGGACGTCGGACTCGCGTCCGGACAGGTAGACGCGTCCCGTGGCCCCGATCATCCGGTAGTCGACGACCTTGACGGCCGCCGCCTTCTCCGCCTCGTTCGCGGCGAGGATCGCGTACGACGCGGGCTGCATCTCGAGCACGAACAGCGACTCCCCGGGCAGCGCCATCGACCCTTGCTTGTTGCGGTTGATCAGGAACGCGTGCTGCGGGTCGAGCTTCGTGATGATCTCGGCTGCGAGCACCTGGGGTCTGGTCGCCTCCCGTGCGGTGACGCCCAGCTCCGCCAGCACCGCCGACCCGGCCGCGCGGACCTGCGCGGTGGGACCGTGGATCTCCAGGTAGCCGAACTGACGCTCGACCACGAGGATCCCCGCCTGCACCTCCGCGTGCTTGAGCGCGATGTCGGTCAGCGGCTCGATGTCCAGGCCGGGGGCGATCTCGATCACCGTCGCGGCGACGCCGGCTCGGGGCAGCGAACCCTTGATCCAGGTGCCCAGGTAGCACATGGTCTGCGGCTGCAGCTGGTCGATGACGATGAACGAGCGGAGCTCAGCCACGTCCGCTCCTGATGATCTCGGTCAGCTCTTCGACGATCAGCCGTCGGATCTCCTCACGCAGGTCGCCGCCGACGACGGGGGTTGGCTGCTCGATCGGGGGGACGACCGGCAGATCGGCCGCGTTCGACGGCCGGGGGTAGGCCGGCACGGGACCCGCGGGCGCTGTCCAGGGGTCCAGGCCGGAGAAGTCGGCCATGGGCGCCTTGAGGTCGGACCCGTACGCGACCCGGGTCCAGTTCACCAGGTGCTTGGGCTCGAGGTTCTCCCCGAGGGCGGAGCGGCCGAAGAACCCGGTCCCCACCGTCATCGCCGGGGCCAGATTCGTCGACAGCCCCGAGGCACCCAGGCTGTTCCCGACGTTGACCGAGACCCGGAGCACGCGCACGGCCGCGGAGAACTCGAGGATCGTGCGCGCGTCACTGCTGTGGATCGCGGCCGAGTGGCCGGCCCCGCCGATCCGGAGCACGGCACAGGCTGCCTCGATCCCGCGGCGCGCGGTGGGCACCCGCAACACCCCCAGCACCGGCGTGAGCTTCTCGTGGGCGAGGGGCTCCTCCGGCACGGGAAGGTCGAACGGCGCCAGCAGCACCTGGGTTCGCGGGCCGACCCTGATGCCGGCCTGCTCGGCCAGCCACGCAGCGTCCTTGCCCACCAGCCGCGGGTCGAAGTGACCGTCGGGGAAGAGCAGGGTCCGCACCCTGTCACGCTCGTCATCGGTGAGCAGGTAGGCGCCGCTGTTGGCGAGGTGCGTCATCAGGCGCTCGGCCACCGCGTCCTCGACCACGAGCACGCTCTCGTTGGTGCACAGGATGGAGTTGTCGAAGGACTTGCTCTCCACGATGCGCTTGGCGGCCGACTGCACGTCGGCCGTGCGGTCGACGAGCACGGGCACGTTGCCGGGCCCGACCCCGAGGGCCGGCCGCCCGCTCTGGTAGGCCGCCCGCACCACCGGGGTCCCGCCGGTGGCCACGATCACCGACGTCCGCTCGTCGGTCATCAACGCATTGATCAGCGGCACCGAAGGCTCATCGACCCACTGGATGACGCCGTCCGGGGCGCCTGCGGCGATCGCCGCTTCGGACAACGTTCGCGCGGCCTCGCCGCAGACCTCACGGGCGTAGGGGTGCGGGCTGATCACCACCGCGTTGCGGGTCATCAGGCACAGGAGCGTCTTGAAGAAGACGGTGGCGACGGGGTTCGTCGAGGGCGTCAGCGCCAGCACCACCCCCGCCGGCCGAGGGATCTCGACGACCTTGGCGTCGGCATCGACGCGGACGCTGACGTAGTCGTGCGCCCGGTAGGCCTCGACGAGACCGGTCGAGCAGGCCAGGTTCTTGACCAGCTTGTGCTCGGCGACCCCGAACCCGGTCTCCTTCACCGCGCTCTCGGCGAACTCCTTCGCCCTCGCCGCGCCTGCCTCCGCCGCCGCCGAGACGATGCGCCGCACGCTCGCCGCGTCGTAGCGGGCGAAGGCCCGCGCCGCCCAGTCCGCTCGCTCGACCATGGCGCGCCCACGCGGGACGCCTGCCGGGGCGATGTCGAGCTCGAAGGTGTCGCTCACGCGCTCACCCCCGCAGCCGGACCGCGCACGCCGCGCACCTCGCGGGCGGCACGCCCGATGGCGACCTCGAGGCGGTCGAGGAGCTCCTCGGCGAGCTCGGGCTTCAAGAGGATCCCCGGCTTGAACTGGAGGACCCGAGGATCCAGGGTGGAGAAGATGGCCCAGACCCCGTTGTCGTACAGGTGGCGCATCACGTACTTCGCTCCCTGCGGGTGGGCGAACTCCAGGCCCATCACCACGCCGTCCTGACGGATCCCCACGAACCAGTCCGGGTAGGCCGCCTGGATCGAGCGCACGCCGCGCCCGAGGAAGTCGGCGATGTAGTGAACCATCGAGCGGGTCTCGGCACGGCTGCAGATCTCCAGCGCCTTCAGCGCGGCGATGCAGCCGAGCTCGGCCCCGCCGAAGGTGGAGATGTGGCCGAACCCGTCCTCCTCGAGCCAGCCAGCCGACCTCTCGTTGACCAGCACGCATGCGATCGGGTACATGCCCCCGCTGATGCCCTTGCCGGTCACCAGGATGTCCGGTGCGATGCCGTGCTTGCTGATGCCCCACAGCTCGCCCGTGCGCATCAGCCCGGTCTGGACCTCGTCCGCGATGTAGAGGGCGTCGTAGCGCTCGCACAGCTTCTTGACCGACTCCAGGTAGCCGGGCTCGGGAAGCGGGAACCCGTAGGTCGCCGGGATGGTCTCCATGATGACCGCGGCGACGTCTCGGCCCCGCAGCTCGCGCTCCATCGCGTCGAGGTCGTTGAACGGGACGTGCGGGAACTCCTCAGGGTGGTCGGCCAGGAACAGCTTGGAGAAGCGGTCGTCGCCCGTCTGGACGGCGAGGCCCGTGTGCCCGTGGTAGGCCTTGATGATGGAGACGATCTTGCGTTTCTTGGTGGCGTGCCGCGCCGTCTTGAGCGCGATGTCGATGGCCTCACCGCCGCCGGACCCGTAGATCACCTTGGTGATCCCGGGCGGGGCGGACTTGACCAGGGCCTCGGCCAGGGCGGTGCGCGCCAGCGAGGGGAAGTGGTGGTTCCCGATGTCGAAGTGCTGCATGGCCAAGGTGACCGCCTGCACCACCTCGGGGTTGCGGTGACCGAGGTTGTACGTGCCTCCGTTCAGGTGCACGTCGATCAGCCGCTTGCCCGACATGTCGTAGATGAAGTACTCCTCCCGACGGTCGATGACCAGCGGGATGCCCGAGTCCACCCAGAACTGGGTCTTGTCGGGGTTCCAGTACTCCTTGGACTTCTCGAGCACCTCGGCCTTGGACGCGAAGGAGAAGCCGTCGTAGTCGAAGGCGCCCTCGATCCCGCGCTGTCCCTCGCCCATGGCGGTCACCCTGCCTCGTCGACCGGTCCGACTCGGACCACGGTAATGGCTGCTTCAGACCATTGGGAAGACCAAAGAGCAGAAAGGTCTGAATCGGTATGCCCACGGTGGGTCAGCGGCGAACACCCGAGAAGTGCTTGAAAGAGGGACCCTTCCGGTGCCACGATTCGCCCGTTCGTGTGGCCCAGGTCATACACGGCGCCTGCGGTCCTCAACCACCGAGTCAGACCGAAAGAGGTCCGCTGATGGCTGATATCGGCATCGAGGAGTTCGAGAACGCCCCCGTCCCCAAGGTGGCTCCCACGAGGGCGCTCAAGGTGGGAGCGGTAGGACTCTTCGCCGTGCTGTTCATGGCACTCGCCAACGCGGCCCCCATCACCGCCATGACGGGCAACGTCCCCATCGCCGTCGGGTACGGCAACGGCATCTACGCACCGGCCGGATTCGTCGTCGCGACGGTCGTGCTCACGCTGTTCACCATCGGGTACGTGGCCATGGCCCGATACGTCACGACCGCGGGAGCGTTCTACGGCTTCGTCAGCCAGGGGCTCGGCCAGGTCTGGGGGATGGCCACCGGCCTGCTGGCCACCATGGCCTACGTCGTCTTCGAGGGCTCGCTGATCGGCATCTTCTCCTACTTCGCCAACGACGCTCTCAACACCTGGTTCAGCTGGAACGTGAACTGGCTCGTCCTGGCGCTCATCGGCATCGTCGTCGTCGGCATCTTCGGCTACTACGACATCAACATCGCCGCCGTCATCCTCGGCGTCTTCCTCATCTGCGAGGTCGTCCTCCTCACGGCGCTGTCTTTGTCCGTGCTGTTCAAGGGCGGCGGGCCGAACGGCCTGATGCCGTCCTCGGTCAACCCGCTCAACGCCTTCAAGAGCCTGCCGGCAGGCGGCGGTGTCATCCCCACCGTGAAGGACTCGACGGGCGCTGCGATCCCCGCCGGCGCGGCCGCCATCGGCGTCTTCTTCGCCTTCTGGTCGTGGATCGGCTACGAGACCACCGCGGTGTACGGCGAGGAGTCGCGCAACCCGCGCCGGATCGTGCCACGAGCCACGCTGTTCGCGGTCGTGGCGCTGGGGGTTTTCTACGCCTTCGTCTCCTGGATGGTCATCGCCGGCAACGGGCAGCGGCAGTCGATCGACAAGGCTTACAACAACTCGATCGGCATGTTCACCGACCTCGCCGCCAAGAACCTGGGCGGCCACTGGGTGGTGAACGTCTACCTGTTCCTGATCATGTCGGGGTCGTTCGCATGCGCGCTCGCGTTCCACAACGCGGCGTCGCGCTACCTCTACGCGATCTCGCGCGAGCTTCCGGCCTTGCAGTCGAGCCTGGGTCGCACGCACGTGAAGCACCACACGCCCTACATCGCGTCCGTCACGCAGAGCCTGATCACGCTCGTGCTGACCGTCGGCTTCTACCTGCTGACGCCGGGCGGGCACGACGCGCTGACCGGGGGCTACATCTTCCTCTACGGCCTCCTGGCCCTGCTGGGCACGATGGCGATCCTCATCGTGATGGCCATCTGCTCCCTGGCCGTGATCAGCTACTTCCACATCCGCAAGGCGCACACGGGCGACATCTGGACGACGCTGGTCATCCCGGTCATCGGCTTCCTCGGGATGGTCTACGTCCTCTACCTGCTGATCTCGAACCTGGCGTTCGCCGGCGGTGGGGCGTCCGGATCGCTGTTCTACAAGCTGATCCCGTGGATGGTCGGTGCCACCTTCGTGATCGGCCTCGTGGCGGCGTTGTGGCTTCGAGCCAAGCGGCCGGAGACCTACCAGGCCGTCGGCCGGACCGTCTTCGAGGAGACTCACGAGCGCGCCGAGGTCTGAGGCCGCATCGAGTCGCGGGGTGCGGTGCCCAGGGCGGCGTCGCACCCCGTCGGCCTGCTCCGAGGAGTCCCGATGAACGACCACCCGACGTCCACCCCGGAGCTGTTCAGGCACCCGGTGGACTTCGAGGCCGATCCCTCCTCGCTCGTCTTCACCTTCGGCGGGGTGGCGCCCGCCGCTTCGATCAGGCCGGGAACGGTCGTCTCCACCGCCACCCTGGACTGCTTCGCCGGCCGGGTGCGCCGACGTAGTGACCTCGTCAGCGAGGTCTGTGACCCTCGCTTCATCAACCCCCAGACCGGACCGTTCTTCGTCGAGGGTGCTGAGCCGGGCGACACCCTGGCCGTCCACTTCGTCTCGATCGAGCCACGGGACGGCCCGGGGGTGAGCACCACGGTGCCGTTCTTCGGCTCGCTGACCGGCACCCGCTTCACCTCGCTGCTGCACGCTGCCCTGCCGGAACGGACCTGGTTCTACGAGATCGATCGGGGGCGGCGGGTCGTCCGCTACGCGGCCTTGGACACGCCCTTCACGACGGAGCTTCCGCTCGACCCCATGCACGGGACCGTCGGCGTGGCCCCGGCGCTGGGCGAGGTTCGGTCGTCGCTGACCCCCGGCGACTGGGGCGGGAACATGGACACCCCCGAGATGCGCGCCGGCGTCACCTGCTACCTAGGCGTCAACGTCGAGGGAGCGCTGCTGAGCCTCGGTGACGGGCACGCACGGCAGGGGGAGGGTGAGACCTGCGGTGTCGCGGTCGAGTGCGCGATGGACACCGTCTTCGTCGTCGACCTGCTCAAAGGGGTCAGTACCCCGTGGCCCCGGCTGGAGAGCGATGAGTTCCTGATGACGACGGGGTCGACCCGCCCGCTGGAGGACGCGTTCCGCATCGCCCATGTCGAGATGGTCCGGTGGGTCCGCGAGCTGACCGGGCTTTCCGAGATGGATGCCTACCAGCTTGTGTCCCAGTCCGCGCTCACCCCGGTGGCCAACGTCGTCGACACCAACTACACGGTGGTCGCGAAGGTGCCCAAGGACGTCCTCCGCGGTACGGGCGCGGCGGCGATGGCCGGCACGCATGCAAGCCTTCGCTCCGTCGCGGCCGCCCTCGGTGGTCGGGGATGAGCCGTCTCGAGGTCGACCTCGCCCTGTCCCGCCGGATGGTGGCGGCGGCGCTGGACCGAGCCGCGCAGCTGGGCGCCCTGGTCTCGGCCGCCGTCGTCGATGCGGGAGGGCACCTGGTGGCCTTCGAGCGCATGGACGGCGCCGAGATCGCCGGTCCGGTCCTGGCACCGGACAAGGCCTTCACCGCGGTCGCCCATCGCCTCGCGACGCACGAGCTAGCCGAGCTGGTCGTGCCCGGAGGGCCGCTCAACGGGATGCAGGCCGCGGCCGGTGGGCGCTACGTGTGCTTCGCCGGCGGCCTGCCGCTCTGGTCGGAGGGTCGGGTGGTCGGGGGGGTGGGTGTGAGCGGCGGGAGCGCCGAGGAGGACCTGGCCTGCGCGTCGGCGGCGTCGGAGGTCTTCACCGGGCATCGCGGCGAGGGAGGCGCAGCGTGACGGAGCGAGCGCCCATCGGGCGCTTCCGGTTCATGGACCGCAGCCGGGTCAACCTGGACGGGTTCGCGGTCGAGGATCCCGCGCTCGGCCTGGTCGCCTTCGCCTCGGCGCAGGATCCGGAACCGTCGCTCGTGATCGAGCGCGACGGCCACGTGAGCGAGCTGGACTCCAAGGCCGAGGCCGACTTCGACGTGCTGGACGAGTTCATCGCGAGGCACGGGCTCGACCTCGGCGTCGCCGCGGAGGCCATGGCCGTGGGCGAGGTCTCCTTCGCGCGGATGATGGTCGACCCGGGGGTCCCGCGTGCCGAGATCGTCCGCCTCGCGGCCGGCATGACCCCGGCGAAGCTGGCGAGATGCATCGCCCTGCTGCGGCCGGTGGAGCTCGGCCTGGCCATGGCGAAGCTGCGTGCACGCCGGACGCCCAGCAACCAGGCGCACGTCACGAACCGCTCCGACGACCCGCTCCTGCTGGCGGCGGACGCCGCCACCGCCGCCGCCCTGGGCTTCCGGGAGGTCGAGACCACTGTCCCCGTGCTGGGGGACGCCCCGTCGAACGCGGTCGCTGTCTCCATCGGGGCCGCCGTCGGCTCCCCCGGCGTGCTCGTCCAGTGCTCCGTCGAGGAGGCCCTGGAGCTCGAGATGGGGATGCGAGGACTGGTCTCCTACGCGGAGACGGTCTCCTTGTACGGGACCGAGCAGGTCTTCGTCGACGGCGATGACACCCCGTGGTCGAAAGCCTTCCTGACGTCCGCCTACGCGTCACGGGGGGTCAAGATGCGCGTCACGTCCGGGGGTGGGGCGGAGGCGCTGATGGGGGCCGCCGAGGGCGCTTCGATGTTCTACCTCGAGGCCAGGTGCGTGGCTCTCGCGAGGGCCATCGGCGCGCAGGGCGTGCAGAACGGCGGGATCGACTCCGCCGCGGTCGCGGGATCGGTCCCCGGTGGGGTCCGCTCCCTGATGGCCGAGAACCTGATGGTCATGGCTCGCAACCTGGAGGCGTGCACGGGCAACGACGCGCTGATGTCCGAGTCGGACGTACGCCGGACCTCACGGACCCTCCCGATCCTGCTGGCCGGTTCGGACTACATCTGCAGCGGCTTCGGCTCCATCCAGCGCTACGACAACATGTTCGGTCCCAGCCAGTGGAACGCCGAGGATGTGGACGACTACCTCGTGATGCAGCGCGACTGGGGCGTGGACGGTGGCTTGCGCACAGCTGACGAGCCGCTGGTGGCCGCCCTGCGCCGACGGGCGGTCGATGCCGTGCGCGCCGTCTACCGGCACCTGGGCCTCGCCGACTTCACCGACGAGTGGGCCGAGCAGGCGGTCGATGCCGCCGGCTCCAAGGACGTCCCCGCCGCGGAGCTCATGACGCCCCTGATCGCGTCGCGGGTGATCCGGGAGACCGGTCTGACGATGGTCGACGTCGTCGCGGCACTGGACGAGACGGGCTACGAGGAGGAGGCCGAGCGCATGCTCGGCATGCTCAAGGCGAGAGTGGCCGGTGACTACCTCCAGACCGCGGCCATCTTCGACGAGGCCATGACGGTGCTGTCCCTGGTCACCGACCCCAACGACTACGCCGGCCCGGGTACGGGCTACGTCCCCGGTGCCGAGAGGCAGGCCGAGATCGACGCCATCCGGCAGCAGCGATCGGTCGACGACCTGCGAAGCGAGCAGCAGCTCGCTCGATCCGGCGCGTTCTCGGTCGTCGGCCCGGCGCAGGTCGGGACGGACCCGCGCGACGTGGTCATCGGCGTCTCCCCCGCCGTCGGTCGGGAGATCTGGGTCAGCATGTCCGGCCTGACGGTGGTGGACGTCCTGCGTGAGCTGATGGCCGGCCTCGAGGAGGAGGGGTGCCGCGGTCGGGTGGTGCGGGTCAACCACACCATCGACCTCGGCCTCATCGGCTTGACCGCGGCGCGGCTCGCCGGCTCGGGGATCGGGATCGGCTTGCAGGGGAAGGGGACGGCCCTCATCCACCGACGCGACCTCACCCCGCTGGCCAACCTCGAGCTCTACAGCGTCGCTCCCGTGGTCGACGCGCGGCTGTACCGCCTCCTCGGCGTGAACGCGGGTCGCCACGCCAAGGGCTCGACGCCCGAACCGGCGCGCAACCCCTACACCGACGAGGCGATCGAGGCCCGCTACCACACCCGGGTCGTGGCGCTCGTGGGCATCGAGCGGGCATGCTGCGACCCCCACGAACCACCTGAGGAGCTGGCGGTGGACCGATGAGCGCCGGTCCGGTCGCGGCCTCCGGGCGTGACCCCGCGGGCATCACCGTGGAGTCCATCCGCTCGGGGGACGTCGACATCACCGATCTGCGGATCCATCCGGCGACCCTGGAGCACCAAGCGGTCGTGGCCGAGGAGCATGGCAATCCCCAGCTGGCGGAGAACTTCCGCCGTGCCGCCGAGCTCGCCGCCCTGCCCGACGAGCAGGTCCTGGCGCTCTACGAGGCGCTGCGACCCCGCCGCTCCTCGGCCGCGGAGCTGGAGGACCTGGCCGCTCAGCTGGCCGCCTCCGGCGCCGTGCGCAACGCCGCCCTGTTCCGCGAGGCGGCCCAGGTCTACGCCCGCCGCGGGCTGCTGCGGACGTGAGCCGCGGGTGAGCCTGGTCGCGGGCCTCGACGTCGGCAACACCACCACCGAGGTCGTGATCGCCGACACCTCGGCCAGCCCCCCCGCTCCGGTCGCTTGGGATCGGCAACCGACGCGCGGTCACAAGGGATCCGACGAGGCGCTGCGGGGCGCGGCCGCTCTCGTCAGGAGGTTGGAGCGACGAACCGGCCGGCCGGTCGACGCCGTGGTCGCGACGTCTCAACGCCCGGTGGTCACGGCCACCGTGAGCCTGCCGCGGGCTGCGCCGCAGACCGGGCGCTTGGAGGTCGTGCCCGTGCGCGGAAGCACGCCGGGCGGGCAGGGAACCGCTGTGGGCACCCCGGTACGTCTCGACGACCAGGAACCCGCTCACCGGGGTCCTGTGGTCCTCCTCGTGCCCTCCGGCTTCGGGTTCCAGGCGGCTGCTCACCTCATCGGCGGGCGCATCGCGGCCGGGGACGACGTCAGGGGCGTGCTCGTGGCCGACGACGAGGGGGTCCTCGTGGCTGCGCGCCTGCCCGCGGTGCTGCCCATCTGCGACGAGGTCGACGTCGACCGCCTGACCGGCGCCTCGCTCGTGGCGGTCGAGGTTCGCGCACCCGGGCACCCGCTGCGCGACCTCGTCGACCCGATCCGCCTGAGCGCCCTGCTCGGCCTGCCTGATGGCGAGCGCGCCGACGCGGCCGCGGTGGCCGGCACCCTGGAGGACGCCAGCCGGGCCGTGGTGGCCGTGCGGGCGCACGCGCACCCCGCGAGCCCCGGCCCGCGGCTCGCGGTCACGTTCACCAGCGGTGAGGAGGCCTTCGAGCTGAGCCCGGCCGAGCTCGCGACGAGGGGTGTCGGCGGGGTCGCGCACCTGGCGATCCCGGGTCAGGTGGACTGGGCCGTCGACGACCTCTGGGCGGTGGAGCTGCGCGAGCTGGCCACCTCGACCGCGCTTCGTCTCCAGCCGTCGACGGCTCGCGCGCTCGTCGTGGCGGCTCTGCACGCAGAGCCGGCTGCCCGAGACCCACGTGCGGTGCTCGAGGGCGAACTGGGTGCCGAGGTCCTCGTGGTGGCGTCGGAACCCGCCGCCGCCCGAGCCGGGGCGCTGTCCACGCCCCGGGCGAACCCCGGGGCCACCGTCGTCGATCTGGGCGGAGGGACGGTGGACGTCATCGGACCGGAGGGCCGCCGAGCGGTGGCCGCCGGCGCGGGCGAGATGCTCACGGCCACTGTGTCGACCTACCTCGGGGTGCCTCGCGGCGCCGCCGACTGGATCAAGCGCGGGCCATGCGTGCGCCTCGAGGCCCCGCATGTCGTGCTCGCCGAGGACGGCTCCCGTACCTTCACCGACGAGTCGGTCGCGCGGGAGGCCACCGGATCCCTGGCGGCTCCGGGGCCGGCGGGCCTGCTCGCCTTCGGCGCCGACATGGCGCCCGCGGAGTGGCGGGCGTTGCGGATCCGGGCGAAGGAGCGGGTCCTCGTCGACAACGTCGTCCGTGCGCTGCGAACGCTCGACGCGAGCCCGGCGGAGCTGGTGCTCGTGGGAGGGGCGGCTGCGGACGAGGAGCTGCTCACCCTGGTCCGACGGGCGGTGCCGGGCGCGGTCGTCGGGCGCGCCGACGTCGCGGGGCGCCTCGGCCACCGCCACGCGGTGGCGTACGGCCTGCTCCTCCTTGCGGGCGACCAGCCGGCGGCGACGGCGCCCTGACGGGCCGAGCACCCTGGGCGTACGCTCCGCCGGATGAAGCCCGTCGTCATCGGCGCCGGCGCCGCCGGGCTGGCCGTCGCCGCGACCCTCCTCGACCACGGCGTCGACGCCGACGTCCTCGAACGAAGCGACGGCGTGGCGTCCTCATGGGCCGCCCGCTACGACAGCCTCACCCTGCACACCGTCCGCTGGCTGTCCGGGATGCCCGGCTACCCGATCCCCCGCGAGTACGGCTCCTGGGTCACCCGCGACGGCATGGTCCGCTATCTGGCCGACTACGCCGAGCGCCGCCGGGTGCGCCCCGAGTTCGGTGTCGAGGTCACCCGCATCGACCGCGCGGGCGATGCGTGGCGGCTCACGACCTCGGGCGGCCCGCGAGACGCGTCGGCGGTCGTCGTCGCCACCGGGCTGTGCACCCATCCCCTGCTGCCGGACTGGGCCGACGATCCCGGCCTGCCCCTGGTGCACTCCTCCGCCTACCGCAACCCGGCGCCGTACGCCGGGCAGCACGTCCTCGTCGTCGGCTCGGGGAACTCCGCGGCCGAGATCGCCGTCGACCTGGTGGGCGCCGGCGTGCGGGTCACGCTGTCGGTGCGCACCCCTCCGAACATCGTGCGCAGGGACACCTTCGGTGTCCCGAGCCAGCTCCTCGGAGTGGCGCTGCGGCATGTCCCCGAGCCGGTCATGAACCCGTTGTCGTCGGCACTGCGCAAGGTCAGCGTCCCGGACCTGGCCGAGTTCGGCCTGCCCGCCCCCGCCGGAGACGGCTACACGCAGTTCCTGCGCAGCAAGACCGTCCCCATCCTCGACCACGGGTTCGTCGACGCGGTGCGGGCGGGGCGGATCACCGTCGTGCCCGCGGTCACCGCCATCGAGGACGGTACGGTGGCCCTGGCGGACGGCTCGACACTGCGGCCGGACGCCGTCGTGGCCGCGACCGGCTACCGGCCTGGGCTCGAGCCACTCGTCGGCCACCTCGGGGTGCTGGACAAGGACGGGCTGCCGCTGGCGAACGGGGCGCGGACCCTCGCCTCGACGCCGGGCCTGTACTTCGCCGGGATCGAGGTCCTGCTCGCCGGGCTGCTGCGTGAGATCGCCATGGAGGCGAAGGCGATCGCGAACGACATCGCCGAGTCAGCGGCTAGGGAGCCAGCAACGTCGTCCTGATCCGGTCGAGCACCGCCGGGTCCTCGATCGTGGAGGGGATCGGCTCGTCCCGGCCGTCCGCGATGCCCCGCATGGTCCGCCGGAGGATCTTGCCGGAACGCGTCTTCGGCAGGGCCGGGACGACGTCGACCCGCTTGAGTGAGGCCACCGGCCCGACTTGGTCACGTACGAGCGCCACCAGGTCGCGAGCGAGCTGGGTCTCGTCGACGGTGGCTCCTGCCTTGAGCACGACCAGGCCGCGAGGGACCTGGCCCTTGATGTCGTCGTGCACGCCGATGACCGCGCACTCCGCGACCGCGGAGTGGGTGGCCAGCACCGCCTCGAGAGCGCCCGTCGACAGGCGGTGCCCCGCGCAGTTGATGATGTCGTCGGTCCGCCCCATGACGAACAGGTGTCCCTCGTCGTCGAAGTGGCCCCCGTCCCCGGTTGCGTAGTACCCGGGGAAGGTCGTCAGGTAGTCGCGGATGTAGCGGGCGTCGTCGTTCCACAGGCTGGGCAACGTCCCGGGCGGCAGCGGCAGCCGGATGCAGATGGATCCCTCCTCCCCGGCCGGGACCTGCCCGCCATCGGAGTCGAGGACCTGGACGTCGTAGCCGGGCATCGGCCGGGTCGGCGACCCCGCCTTGATCGGGATCGACGTCCCCGGCATGCCCTGGGGGTTGGCGCAGATCGGCCAACCGGTCTCGGTCTGCCACCAGTTGTCGACGACGGGGATGCCGAGGTGGCGAGCGGTCCATTCGTAGGTCTCGGGGTCGAGCCGCTCGCCGGCCAGGAAGATCGCGCGCAGCGCGGACAGGTCGTAGTCGGCGATCCGCTTGCCTTCGGGATCGTCGCGACGGATCGCTCGTAGCGCGGTCGGCGCGGTGAACATCCCCGCCAGGGCGTGCTCGGAGGCGACGCGCCAGAACGCGCCCGCGTCTGGGGTGCCGACCGGCTTGCCCTCGTAGACCACGGTGGTGGCGCCGGTGAGCAGCGGCCCGTACACGATGTAGGAGTGACCGACGACCCAGCCGATGTCGGAGGCTGCCCACCAGGTCTCACCGGGTCGGATCCCGAAGACGTTGGTCATGGACCAGCGCAGGGCCACCGCGTGGCCGCCGTTGTCCCGGACGACGCCGCGCGGTCGTCCGGTCGTCCCCGACGTGTAGAGCACGTAGAGCGGGTCGGTCGCGGCGACGGGGACCGCCTCGACGGGCTCGGCCGCGGCCATCGCGTCGCGCCAGTCGACCACGTTCGCCCGCAGCGGGATCACGGGCTCCTGCTGGCGTTCGAGGACGACGACGTGCTGCGGCGGGAACTGTGCCTGCTCCAGCGCGGCGTCGACGATCGGGAGGTAACGCACGACGTGGGCGGGCTCGACCCCGCAGCTCGCCGCCACGAGCACGGACGGGCGCGCGTCGTCGATGCGGATCGCGAGCTCGTGCGCCGCGAAGCCGCCGAACACGACACAGTGCACCGCGCCGAGACGGGCGCACGCCAGCATCGCGACGGCTGCCTCGGGGATCATCGGCATGTACACGACGACGCGATCGCCGTGACCGACGCCGAGAGAGCGCAGGACCCCGGCGAAGCGCTCGACCTGGTCCAGCAGCTCTGCGTAGCTCAGGCGGGCGCGTGACCCCGTGACCGGGCTGTCGTAGATGATCGCCGTCTGGTCACCACGCCCGGCAGCGACGTGGCGGTCCAGGGCGTTGGCGCAGGTGTTGAGACGCCCGCCGGTGAACCACCGGAACAGGGGCGCCGAGCGGTCGTCGAGGATGCGTTCGGGCCGGCGTACCCAGTCGACCAGCGCCGACTGCTTGCCCCAGAAGCCGTCGGGGTCGGCGAGGCTCTCGGCATAGGCGGTCCAGTAGTCGGACATCACTCCCCTTCCCGGGCGACGGACCAGGTTCGCCACCCACCCTCCACCCGACGGAGCTCGATGCGCCACCACGTCCGGCCACGCGCCGGCGCCCGGCGCACGGTGACGCCGCCCTGCGTCAGCACGTACGACGGCAGCCGGTCGAGGACGCGCAGCACGACGCGTCGCCCGGTGCGGCCGACCACGACGACGCGTTCGATCCGCGGCGCCCACCCGTGCGCACGCAGGTCGTCCCCCCGCAGGCGGGTCACGAGCCGGACGTCGTGGGCGTACGCCGGCCCGCCCGCGACGTCGGCCCCCGCCAGCGCAGCCCGGGTACCGCTCGCCCAGGCTCGTGCCCGGGCCCGGTCCTGGGAGAGCAGCACGACGGCCCAGGGCACGTCAGCCACAGGCGCCGCTGCCGAGCGGCCGGACGACGCGGCGCTGGAGGAGATGGCCGAGGACGTCGGTCCGACGGACGATGGGAGCGACGCCGGGGGCGAGGGACCGCCCGCGCTCGCGCGCCCGAGGGCGATGGCGAGGGCGAGTCCGAGGAGGGCCACGGGGACGGCGGACGCCCACCGGGCCGGCACGCGCCCGGACGGCAAGGTCACGGGCAGCGGCCGGGTGACTCGGCGAGCCAGGTCGACGAGCTCTGCGGCACCCGGCCGTCCCGCGGGATCGGTGCAGCGGGCGCTGGCGAGCAGCCGGCGAAGCAGCTCGGGGCTGGGCCCGACGCACGACTCGACGCGGCGGGCGAGCGCGCGTACGTCGTCCGCCGGCTCTCCCCCGGTCGCGGGCTGCAGCAGGAACGCCGCTCCGCGGGCGTCCACCGCGACGTGCTCCGCGGCGCCGTGTCCGCGGCCTGTCGCATGCAGCGCGGCGAGCGCGCCGCCGATCGCGACGATCACCCCGACCGCCTCGGCGGCGGTGAGGGGCCGGCCGAGCTGCTCGAGCGGGACCGGCGGCCGGCTCCCCCGCATCCGTGCCATCCGGCCAGCCTGCCGGGCGCGAGGCCGCCCCCGCGGACCCTGTCCACAGGCCGCCGGGAGCGAGCGCCTCCGCGGGACAGCCCCGGAGGACACTCTCGACCGGCGGCGAGGTGACCGTAGGCTGCGCGGGTGCCGACCCCGAGGATCCTGGCGACCAGCGGCGGGTTCCTGCCGACCGACCGCTGGGGCGTGATGGTCCCAGGCGGTTGCGTCGCGGAGGCACTGCGGCTGACCGGCAAGGACCGGCCGCGGCTGACGTTCGTCCTCACCGCCTCGGGTGACGACCGTGGCTACGTGTCGAGGACCTATGGCGCCTTTCGCGGCTGGTCGGTGGACGTCGGCCACCTCGAGCTGTTCAGCCAGCCGAACGTCGAGCCGGAGGAGGCCCTGCTCGGGGCCGACGTGATCTGGGTCGGGGGCGGGTCGGTCGCGAACCTGCTCGCGGTCTGGGCCGTGCACGGCGTCGACACGCTGATGCGGCAGGCCTGGGAGTCGGGCGTCGTGCTGTCCGGGGTCAGCGCTGGCGCGATCTGCTGGCACGTCGGGGGGCCGACGGACTCCTTCGGGCCCACGCTGCGGCCGGTGACCAACGGCCTGGGGCTGCTGCCGTACGGGTGCGGCGTGCACTACGACGTGGAGGAGCAGCGTCGCCCCGTGCTGCAGCAGCTGGTGGCCGACGAGGTCCTGCCCGTGTCCTACGCCACCGACGACGGGATCGGGATCCTGTTCGAGGGCACCGACGCGGTTCGCGTCGTCGCCGACTCGCCGGACACCACCTCGGCCGCCTACCGCGTGGCGCGAGGAGACGACGGCACCGTGGTCGAGGCCCGTCTCGAGCCGGGACCGATCGCGTGATCCGCCGTCGCGTGCGGCATGCGTCGCGGGCTCAGATCGGCTTCTCCAGCACCACGTTGAAGAAGTCTCGCTTCAGGTCCTCGACGGGGAACCGGCCCAGGACGTCCTCGAAGCGCCGGTAGAACTCCTCGTCGAACGGGCTGGACGAGAACGACAGGTGGCGCAACCGGAAGCCGATCTCGGCGATGTAGCGCTCGTAGTGACCCCACGAGAGCCGGTTCACCCACGCGACGCCGCGGGGCGGCAGGCCCTTGCTGACGTACCAGTCCGAGATCACGTCGTCGGAGAAGAGCAGGTGCGGCCAGGGGAAGTAGATGTCCCGGTAGCGGTGCGAAGCCTTCGGGCCGGCGTAGAGATTCGCTCGGATGAGGGCGAGGCCACCCGGCTTCATCACCTTGTACGTCTCCTGGAGCATGCGGCGGGGGTGGACCACGTGCTCCCAGACCGTGTACGACACGACGCGATCGAAGGTGTTCTCCGGGAAGGGGTTGTCCTCCGCCATGTCCGCGAAGACGAAGCTCAGCTCCGCCGAGGCGAGCTGCGGCCAGGTCGCGTACTCCACGACGTCGACCCCGTGGACGGTGGCCCCGTAGTCGTGCGCCAGCACGTAGGCCTCGTAGCCTTGGCCGCAACCGATCTCCAGCACGCTCTGGTCGCGCAGGTCGATGAAGCGCTGGGTCCAGTCGATTCGCCGGCGCGCGTCGGCCGCCATGTTCTTCGGCTCGAAGCTGCGCGGAGCGGGCACGAGAGGGTGGTCCTCGTACTCCTTGTTCAGCTGCTCGAAGAGGGCGACGTCATAGCGGATCGGGTTCGTACCGGCGGTGTACATCGACCGGACCGAGGACTTCTCGACCATCTGCGGGAACTCGGCGCGCACCGTGTCCGGCGGCAGGGCCGGCGGCTTGGGGACGGGAGGCCCGGGCACGAGGCCATAGGTCCTGGGCCCCGGCTCGAGGGGCGCCGGCTCGGCGCCCGGCTCCGGCTTTGACGTGGGGGAGGACTGGGGCTTGGGCTCGGGGCGTGGGGCCTGGCCGGTCACCAGGGTCCGCATGCCGTGCAGCACCTCGAGCGCCGCCCGGTCCCGTGGAGCCGGCAGGCGGCGCAGCGCCGACCGGACGGCCGCGCGGGCCTTGCGGGTGGGGGTGGCCGAGTTCTGTGCCATGACGCGTGACCTCGAGGCTGGGCGGACCGGAAGGAGGCCTCCCGCGACTGCCGGTGGGAGGTCCCCGGCAGCAACCTAGACCCCCATGGCGGTCCGGGCGGCACGCGGGACCTCCTACGCTGGGTGTCATGTCGTCAGCTCGCGACCCGATGCGCGTGGTCGAGCTCGGCTTCGGCCCGGCGTACGTCGACTACACCGCGGGCTGGGACGAGCAGCGCCGCACGCACGCGGCCGTGGTCGAGGGGTTCGCCCCGGAAACGCTGCTGCTCCTGGAGCACCAGCCGGTCTACACAGCGGGACGACGGACGGCTGCTGCGGAGCGGCCCTTCGACGGCACCCCGGTCGTGGACGTGGACCGTGGCGGCAAGATCACCTGGCACGGACCGGGACAGCTCGTCGGCTACCCGATCGTGCGCCTGGCCGACCCGGTCGACGTCGTCGCGTACGTGCGCAGCCTGGAAGGCGCCCTCATCGAGGCCTGCGCCGACCTCGGCCTTTCCACGACCCGGGTCGAGGGACGCAGCGGGGTGTGGGTCGGCGCCGACGCGCACGGCCCCGACCGCAAGGTCGCCGCTATCGGGGTCCGCGTCGCCAAGGGCGTCACCATGCACGGCTTCGCGCTCAACTGCGACTGCGACCTCACCTGGTTCGACCGGATCGTCCCCTGCGGGATCAGCGACGCCGGAGTCACGTCGCTGTCCGCCGAGCTCGGGCGCGACGTGACCGTCACGGAAGCCCGCCCCTTCGTCGAGAAGCGCCTCCTCGACGCCCTGAGCCAACCGGTGACGCGATGACCGTCGCCCCGGAAGGCCGGCGGATGCTGCGCCTGGAGGTCCGCAACGCCCAGACTCCGATCGAGCGCAAGCCCGAGTGGATCCGCACCCGGCTGCGCACCGGTCCGGAGTACACCGCGCTCAAGGACCTGGTGCAGCGCGAGGGTCTGCACACGGTCTGCGAGGAGGCGGGCTGCCCCAACATCTACGAGTGCTGGGAGGATCGCGAGGCGACGTTCCTCATCGGGGGCGAGCAGTGCACCCGGCGCTGCGACTTCTGCCAGATCGACACCGGCAAGCCGGCCGAGCTCGACCGTGACGAACCGCGCCGGGTGGCGGAGTCGGTGGCCTCGATGGGGCTGCGCTACGCCACGATCACCGGTGTCGCCCGCGACGACCTTCCCGATGGCGGTGCGTGGCTGTACGCCGAGACGGTGCGCCAGGTGCACGCGCACAACCCCGGCACCGGCGTCGAGGTGCTGGTGCCGGACTTCAACGCCGTTCCCGAGCAGCTCGAGGAGGTCTTCTCGAGCCGCCCGGAGGTGCTGGCGCACAACCTGGAGACGGTTCCACGCATCTTCAAGCGGATTCGCCCGGCGTTCCGCTACGACCGGTCGCTCTCGGTGCTCTCGGCCGCGAGGGCGTACGGGCTCGTGACGAAGTCCAACCTCATCCTCGGTCTGGGCGAGCAGCGCGAGGAGGTCACGCAGGCTATGCGCGACCTGCGCAGCGCCGGCTGCGACCTGCTGACGATCACGCAGTACCTGCGGCCCTCCCCCCGGCACCACCCGGTCGAGCGCTGGGTGCGTCCCGAGGAGTTCGTGGAGCTGCGGAACGAGGCCGAGGAGATCGGCTTCCTCGGCGTGCTCAGCGGTCCGCTGGTCCGATCCTCCTATCGGGCCGGCCGGCTGTTCGCCCAGGCGCTCGCGCGGCGCGAGCCGGGCCGCGCCTCCGCGTAGGCTTCGGGCATGGCCAAGAAGACCCCATCGGACCGTCCCGGCCGGTTCGGACAGCTGCGTGCCGCCTGGACGATGACCCGCAAGGTCGACCCGCGGATGCCCTTGTTCGCGATCGGGGCGGGGCTGGGGGTCTTCGCCGTCCTGCTCGGGCTCGGCTTCGTCATCGGCAACCCGTGGACCTTCGGCATCCTCGGCCTGACCGCTGGGGTGGTCACCGGCCTGTTCGTGTTCGGGCGTCGCGCGCAGACCGCCGCGCTCCGAAGCGTGGAGGGCCAGCCAGGAGCCGCGGCGTCCGTGCTGACCACCCTCGGCAAGGGCTGGACCGTCTCCCCGGCCGTCGCGGTCACCAAGGGCCAGGACCTCGTGCACCGGGTCACCGGGCGCCCCGGGATCGTGCTGGTCGCGGAGGGCCGGCCGACGAGCGCGACGAACCTGCTGACCGCCGAGCGCCGCCGGGTCCAGCGCGTCGCGCCGGACGCGCCCGTGCACGAGATCCTCATGGGTGATGGCGAGGGCCAAGTCCCGCTGCGCAAGCTGCACCGCACGGTCATCCGACTGCCCCGCGTCCTTCGTCCCGCCGACGTGACCGAGCTGAACTACCGCCTGAAGGCGCTGGACAGCCAGCGCGGCCAGCTGCCGGTCCCCAAGGGGCCGCTGCCCAAGAACGTCCGCATGCCCAAGGTGCAGAAGGGCTGAGGTCCCTCAGCGGGTGTTGACGACGACCGAGCGCGCGGCCCTGTCGTGCAGGCCCCTCCGGTCGCGGTCCCAGATCAGGGCCGGGACCGCCAGGCACAGCAGGAAGGTCCGCACCAGCGTCGGGACGGTCCGCAACCGCAGCCCGTTGACCTGGACCACCCGCAGCCGCAGGAGCCGCTGTCCGAACGACGCCCCCGAGAGCGCCGTGAGGACGAAGACCTCGACCCCGAAGACGAGCAAGGTGTCCGCACGGTAGGCCGGGGTGCCGTAGCCGTGGCCCGAGAGCACGCCCGCGATGAGGAGGGCGGCCACCCAGTCGACGAAGACCGCTGCGAACCGGCGGCCCCAGCCGGCGACCGATCCCGCCCCCGTCGCGGGCAGCCCGAGGCGCTCCCCCGGCGTCCCGTACGCCCCCGGCCGAGCGGCTCGCGGACCCTCCAGCCAGCCGGCGAGGTCCTCCCGGCTGATGCCGGCCCGCTGCTCCTCGCCCACAGCGTCGAGGGTACGCGCGAGCACGTACGCCGTCCTGCCGGTCGGCGACCGGGCACGGGCTCCCGCCCTTGCCAGCCTTCGCCCGGCACGGCAGGCTGCCGCACGGGCTCTCGTCACCCGGGCGGTCTCGCTGACCGTCCGCGTAACACCGTGGAAACAACCGAGACACCCTCGGGAAACTGCCAACACCTAGCGTCCGACGCATCGGCGAGAGTCGCCGACCCGCAAGGAGGATGGATGTTCTCCAACGCTGACGAGGTCCTGGCCTTCATCAAGGACAACGACGTCAAGTTCATCGACGTGCGCTTCTGCGACCTGCCGGGCGTCATGCAGCACTTCAACGTGCCGGCCGAATCCGTAGGCGAGGACTTCTTCACGGACGGCCAGATGTTCGACGGGTCCTCGATCCGGGGCTTCCAGGCCATCAACGAGTCGGACATGCAGCTCATCCCCGACGTCACGACGGCCTACATCGACCCGTTCCGCAGCGAGAAGACCATCGCCCTCAACTTCGCGATCGTCGACCCGTACACGCGCGAGCCGTACTCGCGCGACCCGCGGCAGGTGGCCGCGAAGGCGGAGGCGTACCTGAAGTCGACCGGCATCGCGGACACCGCGTTCTTCGCGCCCGAGGCCGAGTTCTACATCTTCGACGATGTGCGTTTCGAGACGAAGCAGAACGAGGGGTACTACCACATCGACTCCATCGAGGGCGCCTGGAACACCGGGCGCGTCGAGGAGGGCGGCAACCGCGGCTACAAGACGCGCTACAAGGGCGGGTACTTCCCCGTGCCCCCGGTCGACCACTACGCGGACCTGCGCGACCAGATGACGCTGGCGCTCAACAACGCCGGGCTGGCCGTCGAGCGCGCCCACCACGAGGTCGGCACCGCCGGCCAAGCCGAGATCAACTACCGCTTCGACACGCTGGCCCGCGCCGCCGACAAGACCATGCTGTTCAAGTACCTCATCAAGAACGTTGCCTGGCAGGCGGGCAAGACGGTCACCTTCATGCCCAAGCCGCTCTTCGGCGACAACGGATCAGGCATGCACTGCCACCAATCGCTGTGGAAGGACGGCTCGCCACTGTTCTACGACGAGCTGGGCTACGGCGGCCTGTCCGACCTTGCCCGCTGGTACGTCGGCGGCCTGCTGCACCACGCCCCGTCACTGCTCGCGTTCACGAACCCGACTGTGAACAGCTACCACCGTCTCGTGCCGGGCTTCGAGGCGCCCGTCAACCTCGTGTACTCGGCGCGCAACCGCTCGGCGTGCATCCGCGTCCCGGTGACGGGCTCGAACCCCAAGGCCAAGCGCATCGAGTTCCGGGTGCCCGACCCGTCGAGCAACCCCTACCTCGCGTTCTCTGCCATGCTGCTCGCGGGGCTCGACGGCATCAAGAACAAGATCGAGCCGCCGACGCCGGTCGACAAGGACCTGTACGATCTGCCGCCGGACGAGGCCGCCTCCATTCCGCAGGTGCCCGGCACCCTCGCCGAGGTGCTCGACAACCTCGAGAGCGACCACGACTACCTCACCGAGGGGGGCGTGTTCACCGAGGACCTCATCGAGACCTGGGTCGACTACAAGCGCTCCAACGAGATCGACCCGATCCGGCTGCGCCCGCACCCCCACGAGTTCGAGCTCTACTACGACATCTGATCCGCGCGGTCGGCTGACCTGCGGTGATGGGCCGAAACAGGCTCTGAGCTGCGGAAACGTCGTTCGACGGTTTCCGTCAGTTGCCACTCATGGGCGGCCTCTCGTTCGCCCAGCGTGCGCCAGCGATGGACGCGGCCTTCGGCGGGCCTCCAGCCCTCCCCGAAGGCCGCGTCCATCGCTTTGCGCGCATGCTCGCCCGACGACGGCATGACGTGCGTGTAAACCCGGAGAGTGAAGCCGGGATCGGCACACCCGGTGCTCGAGCCAGGTTGAGGCGCACGTGTGCCGCATCGCATGCATCCCCGTTGTCACGCCCACCCGGCGCGCCGGCTGAACGAAGCACCGGCCTCCAGACGTAGGTTCTGAAGTAGTTGCGGTTCATCGGCTTCGCCTCTCGACGTCGATCAAGGCGTCCTGGCTCTCGGGCGGATCGGCCTTCCAGACCTCCCCTAGGTGATTTCCCTCGTAGGTGATGCGGCGAGGAGTGCCCGATGGGAGCGTGCGGGGTGCCCGATGGAAGCGTCGAGCCTAGGAGTGGAAGCACATGCGCAGGGAGTGGACAGTGCTGTGAACGTGGCGAAGTTGGTGTCGCTGGCGTTCGTGATGGTCGCCGGTCCGCAGATCCTTACGGCCATCTTCCTGGCGACCACGCCGAAGTGGCGTCGGGACTCCGCGTCGTTCGTCGGCGGCGCGGCCCTCTCCATCACCACGGTCGCCAGTCTCGCGTTCGTGCTGGGCACCGGTGCGTCCCACCAGGGCGCCTCCAACAACACGCTGGACATCGTGATCCTGGTGCTTCTCCTGTCGGCTGCGGTGCACAAGTTCCTGACGCGCAAGCAGTCCGAGCCGCCCCAGTGGATGGGGAAGCTCGAGTCCGCCACGCCAGGCAGGGCGTTCAAGCTGGGCTTCCTGCTGCTCGGGGTGTTCCCGTCCGACATCCTCACCGCCGTCGCCGTCGGTGGGTATGCCGTGAGCCACCACGACTCGTGGTGGGCGATCGTTCCGTTCGTCCTGATGACCTTGCTGCTGCTGGCACTGCCGGCACTGCTCCTGATGGTCTTCGGTGCCAAGGCCCAAGCCCTCATGCCGAAGGCCAGGGACTGGATGAGCGCGAACTCCTGGGTGATCAGCGAGATCGTGCTGGGCATGTTCATCGCGCTGACCATCAGCAGTCTGTGATGAGGCCTCGTCCCGTGTGGCGTTCCCACTGATCACGAACGAGCTCCATCCCCGACCTACCGTCGCAGCATGACCGTCGAACCCACTCCGACAGCATCCCGGGTCGTCTGGCTCGAGAGGCTGTACGACATCGTCTTCGTCGCCTGCGTCGGACGGTTCGCCAACGAGCTGGGCACCAACCCCGACGCGTCGCACACGGTGCTCGTGCTGGGCTGGCTGTCCGGCTTGTGGCTCGCGTGGCTGCTGGTCACGGTCCGGCTCAACCGCTTCCCCGACGAGCGCTGGTCCACTCGCGCCGTCGTCGTCCTGCAGCTGATGTGCACCACGGTCGCCGTGGCGGCCGCGGTATCGAAGTCCTCGCGGGATGACGCCGCAGGGATCGTCGCCGCCGCGGGTATCAGCCTCGGTGTGGCGGCCTTGTACGCCATCGTCCCCCGAAGCTCAGTCTCGGACGTCCGCGTGCTGGTGCTGCCGGTCGCGGGCTGTGTGGCTGTCGGGCTGTCGACGCTGACAGCGTTGGTACTGCCTCGGGCGACCGCCGCCGTTCTCACCAGTGCAGTGGTGCTGGTCTTCCTGGTAGCCGTCCTCGGCTCCTACCTCACGCGCGTGGCCCGTGATCAACCTGTGGATGCCCGGCATGCGGCGGACAGGCACGCGCAGCTGTTCCTCGTCCTGATGGGTCTCAGCTTCCTGAAGGTCGCCTTCGCAGCCGATTCAGCGACCGGGGTCGTCTTCGCGGCGGTGCTTGGCGCCTTCCTCGTCGGGTTCTCGCTCTGGGTCATCTACATCGACGGGGTCCTGCCGCTCGGCTTCCCGTCGGATGCTTCACGCCAGCGGACCTGGTTGGTGGCCCAGTTCGCCCTCGCCCTCGCGATCACGGTCGCCGCCGCCGCCGTCACCGCCGTACCCGTCACGCAGTCCGGTGCCATGACCATCGAGGGGGCCCTGCTGGAAGGAGGAGCGTTCGCAGCCGGCCTGCTCGCGGTCGGGGTCCTCGCCCTATCGGCGGAGCATCCGGCAGTGCGGCTCGCGTTCGGATGGATTGCGGTGGCAACCCTGGTGGCCGCGATCACGATGGCAGGGTTGATTGTGGTTGTTCCGGCGAAAGTCTTCTCGTGGCTGGTCGCTGGTGCGGTCGTCCTCGCCGCAGGCATCGAGGTCGCGCTTGGCAAGGCAAGCGCTTGAGCGGAACTTCCCGTCACCGTCGCACCCGCGTGACTGGCGCCTGGGCGACGAGCTCTGCGAATCCTCTCGTTCGAATCAGCCGCGAGGCGACATGCCGAGCCCCTGGCGGTCGGGGACGAGGGCAGCGGCTCGCTGGCTCGGAGGGATCGCGGTGGCGACCGCATCGTCGAGGAGGGCGCGCTGCTCGACAAGCGCTGGGCGCCTCGCCTCCGGGAGATCGGCGACCAGGTCGTCGAGCAGGGCACGAAGTCGGCGAGCGACCTGGTACTGCCCTGCGCCGAAGGCCCGGATCTCGTCCAGCGCAAGCCCGACCAGGTCCTCCCACGTCGGCGTCGAGTACACGAACCTGACGGCCCCCTTGCGGTCAGTGACGGTGCCTGTGGACAGGTGCTTGGACGATGCGTAGCGCAGGAGGTCCTCGATGCGGTCCAGCGACTGCCCGGCGGTAGTGGGGTCGTTGATCGCCGGCGAGAGCGCCTTGATCGCGACATCGACCAGCATCCGGATGGTGAAGGCCGGGTCGTCGTCGATCGTCCGCTCGTCGCCGAGGATGATCGCGCGTCGGAGCTGGCGCTCGGGGAGCTCGCGCGCGCCGTAGACGGCGAAGAGAGTCCCGCCAGTCGGCACGTGGTCACCCAAGGCCGGCACCAACTGGATGAGCGCGTCGTACCTCTCGGCGAGGTCCGCGATCCCAGTCCGGTCGAGCGCCGTCACGACCTGGCCGACACCAAGCAACGAGATGGTCTGGATGGGCGTCAAGGCCTTCACTGAGTCTGCTTTGTGTTGTGCCGCTGCGGCCACCAACGCACTTGGCGGATACACGGCGTCGAACACCTTGCGCGCCTCGACGTCGACGAGCTGGACGACATGTGCCACTCGCAGGTCGTTGGACGTCCGGTCGATGAGCAGGAGGAACATGAGGATGCTCAAGAGCGTCAGGAACAGGGCCGCGACAAGTGTCCTTGTCGGGACGAACGACTCGTCCCCGCGGCCCACCTGTGCGGTCGAGACGAGCCCGAACACGAATGTCGCGCTGAATGTACTCAGCGCAAACTTCAGCGTGCGGTCACGGCGGAACCAGGCGACGAAACGCGGTGAGAACTCGCTCGTGCCGAACTGCACCACGAGCAGGATCACCGAGGTGACGAAGCCGGTGAACGCGAGCATGCCGCTGGCCAGCGCCGACAGTGCTGAGGTCGCGCTGGACGCGTTGAAGGCCCTGGTCAGCTCGATCGGGTCCTTCGCGTCCCAGCTGGCGAGGCCAAGGCTGAGGACGAGCGCGGCGAACACATACACCGCGGGCACGAACCAGAGGCTGTCCCACACCCGGCTCGCGAGCCGGCGCAAGCGCATCCGTCTGATCATCCGTCGCCCTACCCTCCAGAGCGAGGGTCGCGCCGACACCGAAGGGAGGCATCACCTGGCGAGGGATCTCCCCTAGGTGAGATCGCCGGGCGGGTGATGCCGGGCCCGGCGCCAGGGTGCCAGCCTCCTTCGAGGAGCTCGCACCGCGTCGACACGGTGCCCACCAAGGGAGCAGGCATGGCTTCGGAAGTGGCTACCAACCGCGCACCGCTGTTCTTCGGCTCGTTGCGCGGTTACAAGACCAGCTGGCTGCGACCGGACCTGATCGCAGGTCTGACGGTGTGGGCGGTCCTGATCCCCGAGTCGCTGGCCTACGCCACGATCGCCGGAGTGCCGCCGGTCGTCGGCCTGTACGCCGCCGTCCCGGCGCTGGTGTTCTACGCCGCACTCGGGTCGTCCCGGCACTTGGTGGTCTCCCCGATGTCCGCCACTGCGGCGCTGTCGGTCAGCATCGTGGCGGGCTTCGCCAAGGGCGGCACCGCCAACTTCATGCACGTGACGGCTGCGCTCGCGGTCGTCACCGGCGTGCTGGGTCTGCTCGCTGGCGTGGCGCGGCTCGGGTTCCTCGCGTCGTTCATCTCCGGGCCAGTGTTCAAGGGGTTCATCGTCGGTCTCGCGCTGACGATCATCGTCGGGCAGCTGCCCGCGCTGTTCGGCGTCCCCAAGGGCAAGGGCAACTTCTTCGAGAAGCTGTGGCACCTGCTCACCCACCTCAGTGACACGAGCCTGACGACGCTGACCGTCGGCCTCGTGAGCCTCGTCGCCATCCTGGTGCTGCGCCGCTGGCTCCCGCTGGTACCCGGCTCGCTGGTCGTGGTCCTGGTGAGCATCGCCGCGGTATGGATGTTCAACCTGGACAAGCACGGCATCGAGATCGTCGGCCACATCGACTCGGGACTGCCGCAGATCGGACTGCCGTCGGTGCCTTCCTCGATGAGCTGGCTGCAGCTGGTCACGCCGGCCATCGGGATCCTACTCGTCGGCTATGCCGAGGGCCTGGCCGCCGCCAAGACCTACGCGGCCAAGGCCGGTTATGACATCGACGCCAACCGCGAGCTCCTTGGCCTGGGAGCGGCGAATCTCGGCGCCGGGCTCAGCTCCGGCATGGTGGTCAACGGCAGCCTTTCCAAGACCGCCGTGAACGGCGGCGCCGGAGCGAAGTCCCAGGTGTCCGGACTCACGGTCGCCGCGCTCACCGTCCTCACCCTGCTCTTCCTCACCGGACTGTTCGAGTACTTGCCCGAGGCGACGCTCGCGGCCGTGGTGATCGCAGCGGTCGTCGACCTGGTCAACATCCCGTCCCTCGTGCGCCTGTACAAGGTGTGGAGCAGCCGCCTCGGTCACGACTACGGCTGGGCCGCACGAGCGGACTTCCTGGCCGCGCTCGCCGCGCTGCTAGGAGTGCTGTTCTTCGACACGCTGACCGGCCTGTTCATCGGCATCGGTGCCTCGATGCTGCTGCTGCTGGACCGGTCGTCGCGCCCACACATCGCACGACTGGCGCGAGAGTCGACCGGTGCCTGGGTCGACGTCCAACGGCACTCGGGTCTCACCCCCGACCCCGAGGTGCCTGTTCTGCGCGTCGAGTCCGGCTTGTTCTTCGCCAACTCGCACGACGTCCACGAGACCATCCGAGCGGCAGTGGGGCCGAGCACCCGCGGCGTCGTCGTGGATGCTGAGACGGCACCGTTCATCGACGTCACGGCAACCGACATGCTCGCCCAGGCGGCGATCGAACTCGACCGCAGCAGCGTCCGTCTCGCCGTCGCCCATCCCGTCGGCCAGATCCGCGACGTCGTACTCAGCTGCGCCAAGGAGAACCACACGAAGATCGAGGTGTACCCGACGATCGACCTGGCGATCGCGGCACTGTCCGCGCCCACGAGCCCAACCAACAGCGACTAACGCCTCACGCACTGGCGCGGTCACCTGCCCGGTGACGTCGCCCGCCCGCACCAGGTGGGTGGTCGCATCGTCACTGGACGTGGGTCCTGGCGATGCCGTGGCATTTCTTCCACTTCTTCCCGCTGCCGCATGGGCAGAGCCCGTTTCGGGGACGCCGAGCGTCCTCCGCGGCGTAGGTGGCCATGAGTTCCGACGGGGCGCGGCCTTGGCGGAGCAGGT
>Ga0335071_10001160_pt1 | contig 28403 bp, 26 predicted proteins | sample Lox_Sample_15_FD_206724 | JGI IMG/M metagenome (GOLD analysis project Ga0335071, IMG submission 206724) | Soil microbial communities from Loxahatchee National Wildlife Refuge, Florida, United States - Lox_Sample_1.5 | ecosystem: Environmental > Terrestrial > Soil > Wetlands | place: USA...
GGGCAGGAAGAACTCCGGCGGGCGGTCGTAGTGGAAGGCGACCGCATCGCGGCTCATCGCACGGCGCCCGCGCACCAGGAGCCCGATGCGGAGCCGCAGGCGCGCGAGCGGCGACTCGTCGAGCTCGATCACGTCGACGATCTTGATCACCTCGCGCATGTCACCGTCGACGTCGATCCGGCCTTCCAGATAGGCCTCGGCGAGCGCGAGGTGGTCGCCCGTGACGAGTGGCTCGAGAGCGGCAGCTTCCCGAAAGGAGACGCGCGCGGCGTCGGGACGCGATCCGATCGCCAGCGCCGGCGCACCCGGGGCCGTGATGGTCAGGCTCGCGCCGGCACCTTCGAGCCGGTGGGCGATCGCGTCGAGCGCCGTCCGGCTTCGCGTGCTCAGCGCGGCCACGGGATGGAGGATGCGCGCGGGGGGTCTTCGACTCGTCGGCCGGTCACGGCGAGGCCGGCGACGTCCCCGCCATCCCGTGCGCGATGCGCAGCGCCATCGCGATGATGGTCAGCGTCGGATTCCAGCCCGACGAGGTCGGGAACACGCTGCCGTCGCAGGCGTACAGGTTGTCGACGTCGTGGAAGCGGCCGTCGGGGTCCACCACCGAGGTGGCAGGGTCGGGCCCCATGCGCAGCGTTCCCATCACGTGCCGCGAGGTGGGCGCCGCCATCAGCACGTCGCACGGCGCCACGAAGACGCGATCGGCGCCGGCATTCTCGACGATCTGCTTCATCACCGGGATGTAGTACTGGCGCGTCTGGAGCTCGTAGAGGTGCTGGCGGTAGGTGATGCGCGGCACCGGCAGCCCGAAGACGTCGCGCACGGTCGGGTCGAGATCGACGCGGTTGGTGAGCTGCGGCGCGTCCTCGGCCTGCATCGTCATCGCGATCAGGTGCTGCGTCAGCGCGCCGTCGCGCATGGCGTTCTTGAGCCCGATGCCGTAGCGGCGGCCGGTTCCGGCGGGCAGCCGGAAGGCCATCACGTAGCCGTCCTCGGTGATCGAGAGCCCCTGCGAGGCCCCGAACTCGATGACCCCGCCGGGATGGAGCATCGGGCTCGCTCCGTCGGTGAAGACGCGGAACGCCTCGCCGCCCTCCTCCACGCCGCGCAGGTCGGAGACGCCCTGCGTGACGGCGCGCCCGCGCTGGCCGTGCACGCGCTGCGGCATGAATCCGTTCACGAGCGTCTGCAGGTGGAACATCAGGTTGCAGCCGACTTGGCCGCTGGAGTTGCCGAGGACGCCGCCCGAGGGCGTGCTCGAGAGCAGCACGATGCGCGCGGACTCGATCGGGCTCGCGGCCAGCACGTAGGCGTCAGCCGTGGCCTGGTAGATCCAGTCCTCGCGGTCCCGATAGAGCACCGACCGCACGTGCCCGCCGTCGTTCTCGAGCGCGATCGCCTGCGCGTTGAAGCGGAGCTGGCAGCGGCCGGTGAGCAGCGCCTTGCGCAGCGTCACCACCGCCGGTGAGCCCTTCGAGTCGTTCGGGCAGCCGAAGCCCGAGCAGAGGCCGCAATCGACGCAGGGCGGGCGCCCGTCGTAGAAGCGCGAGGTGATCGCAGCGGGATACGCGTGCGGGGTCAGCGGTACGCCGGCGAGCTGCGTCTGCTGGGCGCCGGCGGCGAGCAGCAGGCCCACGTACATCGGCACGCCCGGCGGCATCGGGTACGGCTTGCTGCGCCACGACGCGAACGGATTCTCGTCCGGGTTCGAGCCCTGCACGCCGTAGAGCTGCTCGGCCTCGACGTAGAACGGCTCGAGGTCGGCGTAGGACAGCGGCCAGTCGGCGAAGTTCGCGCTGGCCGAATCGCTCCCGAAGCCCGGCACCGCGAGCCCGGGCGTCGACCCGATCAGCGACTCGATCGAGCTCCGGATCTGGAAGTCGACGACGTTGAAGCGCGGCGTCTTGCAGTCGGCGTGCTGGAAGGCGCCGCCCACCGCCTTCGGGAGCAGGTTGACGTCGTCGACGATCTTCGCCTTGGCCGTCGGGTTGCCGCGGTAGGTGCGTGGCTCGAGCAGGGGCTGCTGAACGAGGTAGCTCCGCACGGCGTACTTGAGCTCGTCGTTCGAGTGGACCGAGGCAGGGCCCACGTACGCGACGTCGTCGAGGAGGGGATACGGGTTGGGGCCGGCCTCGAGCACCAGCACGTTCTTGCCGGCCGCGGTGAGGACGTGCGCCGCCGTGCCCCCGCCCGCGCCGCTTCCGATGATGCAGACGTCGAAGCTCTCGAGCGAGCGGTTGCCCAGCACGTCGATCAGCGGATTCTGGCGCCGCAGCCCCATCTAGAAGCAGGCCCCGTGGCCGATCGGCTCGAGCACTGCGGTCTGGGATTGGATCGAGCTCTGGATGAAGTCGCCGTCCGCGCTGAGCGGGCGCGGAACGAGCTGACCACTCGGGCCGATCTCGTCGGGATTGGGCGTCGACATCGGGTGGTCCGGGCGCTCGACGTAGCCCTGCGCGGAGATCGAGTAGATCGAGTAGCCCAGCGGCTGGTCGTCGCCTTCGATCCCGAGCATCTGCCAGCCGGCGCCTCCCGCGTTGCCGCCGTACTCGGGCGCCGAGAAGCAGCCCTCGATCGTGTGCGCGATCACGATGTCCATGAAGCTCTGGTGGCGGATCGGATCGACCGGGAAGACCGCCGGCGTGTCGAGCTGCGCGAGCACCGCGTCCTGGTCTGCGGTCCCGAGCGCCGCGAAGAGCGCGCCCTTCGAGCTCTGCGCCACGCTGTCGACGGTGGCGAGCCCGGCGCGGTAGACGTCGCGGAGTCCGACCAGCGTCCCGCCGCGCTGCGCGGTGAGGAACTCGGGCAGGCCCGCCGCGTCCCCGCCGAGGATCTCGGCGCGCCAGTAGAGGTCCTGGAGCGGCCCGAGCGGCGCCGGGATCGCGAAGGCGTCCGGCGGGAAGATCGTGCCCGGCGCGCCGGTGGAGTTGTCGGGGTAGGGGTTGCGGTTGCTGAACGGGCCGCCCGCGAAGATGAACGGCGTGTCGCCGTCGAAGGCGGTCAGGAGCTGCTCGATGTAGGCGGCGGCGCCGAGCTGCCTTGCGCCCGGGTCCGCATCCGGCGGGATGATGCGGTCGACCAGCGCCTCGAGGGTCGCGCGCTCGGCATCGGTGAAGAAGGTGCCCGCCGGCGCGGACCGGGGCGACAGCAGGCGGCAGCCCCCGGGCCACGCAACCGCGGCGCTCAAGAGGCCGATCGCCTTGAGGAACGACCGGCGGCTCAGCCACGCCGCGTGCGCCGCATCCACGTCCACGCACCCACTTCTACCCGTCGGCGCGGGGGATTTCAAGCCGGGACTGCGGAGCCGTAGCCGCTCGCCTAGAATGCGCGCGCTCCGCACCGAGAAGGAAGGAACCCCCCCATGAGCGACATCCGGTTCGACGGCAAGGTGGCCCTCATCACCGGGGCCGGCGGCGGCCTCGGCAAGACCTACGCCCTCCAGCTCGCCTCGCGCGGCTGCAAGATCGTGGTGAACGACCTCGGCGGGCGGGCCGACGGCACGGGCGGTGGCTCGAGCATGGCCGACCAGACCGTGAAGGAGATCGTCGAGGCCGGCGGCGACGCGGTCGCCAACTACGACTCGGTGGCGACGCCGGAAGGCGGGAAGGCGATGGTGAAGACGGCCGTCGATCACTTCGGCCGGATCGACATCGTCATCAACAACGCCGGCATCCTCCGCGACAAGACCTTCATCAAGCTGGAGCCGCCGGACCTCGAGGCGGTGGTCGACGTGCACCTGAAGGGTGCCTTCTTCGTGACGCAGCCGGCCTTCACGCACATGAAGGAGCAGGGCTACGGGCGTGTGGTGTTCACCGCGTCGAACGCGGGCATCCTCGGCAACTTCGGGCAGACCAACTACGGCGCGGCGAAGATGGGCCTGGTCGGCCTGTGCAACGTGCTCTCGCTGGAGGGCGCCAAGTACAACATCAAGTGCAACGTGATCGCGCCGGTCGCGCGCACGCGGCTCACCGAGCAGCTGCTCGGGCCGCTCGCCCAGACGCTCGATCCGGAGTGCGTGACGCCGCTGGTCACGTGGCTCGTCTCCGACCAGTGCGACTCCACCCACTCGATCTACTCGGTGGGCGGCGGCCGCTACGCGCGCATGTTCGTCGGGCTCACGCCGGGCTGGTTCGCCGGCCGCGGCGCCAAGCCGACGGCCGAGCAGGTGCGCGACCACATCGGCGAGATCCGCGATGCGTCGAAGTACATCATCCCCGAGAGCATCGCGGACGAGATGAAGCTGATGCTGGAGCTCTTCAAGGGCTAGCCGGCCATCCGGCGGATCCGGCCCGGAGCTGCGTCGCTCAGGGGAGCTGGTTGACCCAGTCTCCGCTGTGCGCCCAGCGCTCGCGCAGCCCGTCGAGAGAGCCCCCGGCCTGGAGCGCGGCGAAGCTGTTCTCGAGGAAGTTCACCAGCAGCGGGTCGCCGGGCGCCACCGCGATGCCGATCGGCTCGATGGTGAGGGGCTTGGTGAGCGCGCCGAGCCCCGCCTTGGGGTTGCGCAGGCCCGTCAGCACGCAGATCTCCTGGTCGGCGACGAAGGCCTGCGCCTTGTTGGCGAGCAGGAGCTTCACGGCGTCGTCGTAGGTCTTGGCGGTGACGAGCTTGGCCTTCGGGAGGAACTTCTCGACGAAGGCCTGGCTCGTCGAGCCGTCGAGCGCGACCAGCGTCATCTTCGACTTGTCGAGGTCGCCGAGCGTCTTGATCTTGCCGAGCGTCGCGGAGGTCGCCAGGATCGACTTGCCCGAGAGGTAGTAGGGCCCCACGAACGGCACCTGCAGGTTCCGCGCGGGCGTGATCGTCATGCCCGACATCACGAGGTCCACGTCGCCGCTCTTGACGGCGCCCAGCAGCTCGTCGAACGGCTTCTGCACGATCACGAGCTTCACGCCCATGACGTCGGCGAGCGCGCGCGCGAGATCGACCTCGAGCCCTATCATCTCGCCGCTCTTGCTCTTGAAGTTGAGCGGGGGCTGATCCCCCGACATGCCGACGCGCAGCTCGCCGGACTTGACGATGCGGCCGAGCACCGGCGCGTCGGTCTGCGCGCGGGCCGGAACGGACGAGAGCACGCCGAGCAGCGCGAGCGCTGCCGCGACCCAGGGGCGAAGTCTTCCTCTCACGCGGATCTCCTCCTGCGGATCTTCGGGGACGGTCCGGTCGGCTCAGCTCGCGAGCTGCGCGTCGAGCCCCGGCCACTCGATCGAGGCCTGTGCCGCGAAGGCGCGCATCAGGAGCTCGCGATCGGCGCGGTCGGAGTCGCCGGCCGCCTTGCGGAAGTCCGCTACGGCGGCCTCGAGCTTCTTCGCCGGCGGCTCCACCGGCTCGCCCTCGAGCGTGCCCTTCTCGTGCTTCACGCCGAGCAGGTCGAGCCACTCGACGAGCAGCTCGTTGCGGCCTTCGATGAAGTACACCGCGAGCATCTCCTCGGCGACCGGATCGGAGGCGACCCGCGCGAGCGCCTTGCGCACCAGCTCCGCGCGCCGCTCCGGCGCAAGGCGCTGGAGGAAGATGGGTCGCGCCTTGAGGGCGCCGGCGGTGAGCCCGAGCGCCTGCGCGTAGGCGAGCGGTGCCTTCTCCTTGAGCGCGTCCAGCAATGCGCGCGCCTGCTCGGGCGCCATCGCGGCGAAGAGCTGATACGGGCGCATCTCGAAGCCTCGCATCGCAGGGCGGGGCAGGGTGTAGCAGATCGCGGCCGGGATCACGCCGCGTCGACCCGGGAGTCCGTGCGCGCCCCCGCGATGGGGCCGCGCCGCCCGACGATCGAACGCAGCCCGAGGTCGTAGGTGGCGTAGTGGTAGATCCAGTTGACGAAGACGCTCGCGCGGTTGCGGAAGCCGACCAGGAAGACCAGGTGGGCGACCAGCCAGAGCGCCCAGGCCAGGCGGCCGGCCAGCTTCACGCCGAAGACCTGGGCGATGGCGCGGTTGCGGCCGATCGTCGCCATCGCTCCCGGGTCGCGATAGGTGAACGCGCGCGCCGCGCGGCCCACCAGCCCGCGCTGCACGTTCTCGGCCGCACAGCGGCCCTGCTGGATCGCGACCTGCGCCACCTGCGGCAGCCCCTCGGCGCCGCGGACCAGGGCGAGGTCGCCGATCACATACACTGAATCGTGTCGATCGAGCTGGAGCGTCTCCGCGACCGGCACGCGCTCGCCGCGCGCCAGGCGGGCGCCGAGGCGCGCGCCGATCGGGGCGCCGCGCACGCCCGCCGCCCAGGCGACGGTGCGCGCGCGCAGCCGCTCGCCGCCGCGCAGCCGGACCCCGTCCGGCTCGACCGACTCGACCATCGTGTCGAGACGCACCTCGACCCCGAGCTCCTGCACCTGCTCGAGGGCGCGCTGGCAGAGGCTCGGCGGGAACGCGGCGAGCAGTCGGTCGCGGCCCTCCAGCAGCACCACGCGCATCGAGGGGGCAAGGCCGGGGAAGTCGCGCGGCACGACGTGCCGCCGCAGCTCGCCGAGCATGCCGGCCAGCTCGACGCCGGTCGGGCCGCCGCCGACCACGACGAAGCCGAGCAGCGCCTCGCGCTCGCCCGCATCGCTGGTCGCGGCCGCGCGCTCGAGGCAGACGAGCACGTGGTTGCGCAGCGCGATCGCGTCGTCGACGCCGTGCAGCGGGAAGGCGAGGCGCTCGGCGCTGGCGTTGCCGAAGAACTCGGTGGTGCTCCCGGCTGCGACGACCAGGACGTCGTAGCCGATGCGCGTGCCGTCCGCCGTCTCGATCGCGCGCGCCTCCAGGTCGACGGCCGCGACCTCGGCCATGCGGAAGCGCGCGTTCGGGACGCGGCGCAGGATCGAGCGCACCGGATGCGTCACGTCCTGCGCCGAGAGCCCCGAGGTGGCGACCTGATAGAGAAGCGGCAGGAAGGCGTGGTAGTTCTCGCGGTCGACGAGCAGCACCTCGACCGGCGCGTCGCGCAGCGCGCGCGCCACCGCGAGCCCTCCGAACCCCGCTCCGATCACGACGACGCGCGCGCGCGGCCCTGCGGCGCCGACCGGCCGCAGCCACGCTTCGCGCGCGGCCCACGCGACCGAGAGCGCGATGCTCGCGGCGAGCGCCGAGTGGAGCGCCGTCAGCTCGACGGGAATCCCGAGCCGCACGTTCGCGATGCCGACCGCGATCTGTGTCGCCACGAGGAGCAGTGCCAGGCGGAGGGGTCGCGCCACCCCCGCGTGCCGGCGCGCGAGCCACGCGGCGGCGGCGACGACCCCGGCGAGCGCGTAGCCGTTCGTGCGGTGCAGCACGTGCAGCCCGACGGGCCCGCGCCAGGCGGGGAACCAGGCGCCGTCCCGGCAGGCCGGCCAGTCGGGACACGCCAGGCCGGCGTAGTTCGAGGAGACCAGGCCGCCGAGAGCGATCTGGAGCGCGACCAGCGCAGCGGCGAGCCAGACCGCGCGCCGGATCGCCGTCGGGAGCGCGGGGCGCAGGCGCGGTGCCGCGCGCTCGCGCATCGCGTGGGCGGTCACCAGCAGGCTCACGGCGAAGCTCGTGCCGGTGAGGAGGTGGGCGGTCACGGTCCAGTAGGCGAGCCCGCGCCACACGGTGAGCGCGCCCAGCGCGATCTGCAGGGCCAGCAAGGCGGCGCCGGCGGCGATCGGAGCCGCCGCGGCCCGGCGCGCCTCGGGATCTCGCAGCACCGCGACCGCGAGCCCGGCGAAGGCGAGCGCGATCGAGCCCGCGACGAGGCGGTGCGTCCATTCGAACGCCACGCGCAGGTCCATGCGCGGCAGCCAGGTGCCGAAGCACTGCGGCCAGTCGGGGCAGGCGAGGCCGGCGTCGTGGGCGCGCACCAGGGCGCCGAGGACGATCAACCCGAGGGTCGCGGCGAGCAGGCCGGCGTAGGCGCGGGACAGCGTCGGCACGGTGCGCGCTCCTCGCAGCGGACGGTACGGGATGGCATCGGGCGCGCAAACGGGGATGATCGGCGGGGCAGGACGCGCTACATCCAGGCCATGACCTCCACGAGCCGCCCCTCCGCTCCCCATCTCTACGTCGGCGTCGCAGCCGCGTGCCTCGCGCTGGCGAGCTTCGGGTGCTCCTTCTCCGACAGCTCGAAGAGCATCTCGGACTCGGTGAACCACAGCTCCGATTCGAGCGGCAAGAGCTCCGACTCGAGCTCGTCATCGTCGAAGGACAAGCAGTCGGCCTTCGCCGACGACGTGGTCCAGTACACGCAGGCCTACGTGCAGGCGGGCGGCAGCGCGCAGAGCTTCTTCGACGGGGTCGGAGACCTCGCGCGCAAGCGCGGGGTCAGCGACTGGGAGGCGGCGGACGCGACCTGGATCAGCATCGGGCGCGGCCTCGGCATGACCCATCTGAGCGACGCCGAGCTGGTCGCGTACGAGAAGGCCTGGGCCGCCGGCAACTCGGAGCGGATGGCGGCGATCCAGCGGGGCGTCGCCAAGGTCCGCTGAGCACGGGGGCCGCGTGCGCTGGGCCCTTCTCGCTCTCGTCCTGATCTCCGGCTCGAGCCTCGCGCGGGCCGAGCCCTCCGTCGACTACCTCTACATCCGCGCCAACGAGGGCGGGTCCAGCGGCGGACACGCGGCGATCCGCTTCGGCGAGTGGACCTTCGACTTCCAGCACGCGGACGGATTGCTGGCGATGCGGCGGCAGGACTCCGGTCGCTTCCAGTACGTGTATCGGATGCTGGAGAACCGCGGCATCACGCTGTCGCGCATCGAGGTGACGGAGGACACGTACGCCCGGCTGCGCAGCACCTTCCAGCAGCGCTTCCTGGTGCAGGAGCGCCTCGACGGCATCGGGAAGCAGGTCGCCGAGGACGTCCGCGTGCTCGAGGCGCTCGGCGCCGGCCAGCAGGGCGGCCTCCCGCTCGAGGGCGTCGGCTTCTTCTTCGCGGAGGGCGCGACGGTTCCTCTGGAGCCGGTGGCGCGTGCGCCGGCGGGCTCGGAGCCGGCGCTCCGCGCGCTGCGCGATCGCATCGAGGCCGATCGTGGGCCCGACGCCCTCGCGCGACGTCGCGAGGAGGCACTGGCCGCACTCGCGAAGCTCCGCACGGCGCCCATGGACGTCGGCGCGCTGGCGCCGGACCCGCGGCGCTGGCCGCTCGTCGAGGCGACGTTCTCCCGCCGCTATGAGAATGCGCTCTCCGCGCTCTTCGCGCTGGCGGAGCTCGAAGCGCTCCACCCGCTTCGCGACGACGCGCTCGCGCACGCGATGCCCGGCGACGTCGGGCCGGCGCTCGACCCGGGCGAGGTGGCGCGCCTGCGCGAGGCGGCGGCCGCGCTCACCGGCGATCTGACGAGGCTCTCGGCCAGCGCGAGGCCCGACTGGGGCGGGGCGATGCTGCTCGGCATGGCGCGCCTGTGCGCCCTCGACGCCTCGATCGCGCGCGGACGTCTGGTCCTGCTCGACGCGTACTCCACCGCGGCACAGACGCTCCCGCTCACGTCGCGGCGCCGCGCGCTCCTGCCGGCGCTGACCCGCGAGGCCGAGGCGCAGCTCGACGGCGCGCGGGCGCGCTTCCTCGCCGGCAGCGGCTGGGACGAGGCCTCGTTCCGGGAGCTCGAGGAGGCGGGCAACCACTGGATCGAGCTGCGGGCCGCGGGTGCTCGCGCGGGATCCTCCGGGCGCCGCGGGCTCCGCGTCGAGCCCGGTCCACTCTGGCCGCACGCCGCCGCGCGGGTCGAGGGGCTGCCGGCGCCCGGCGATCCGACGCCGCTCGCCGAGCGCCTCGCCGCGGCGCGCACGTCGGCGGCCCGCTACCGCGCCGCCATGGAGCGCGTCTTCGGCTACGACCTGCTGCGCCGCAACTGCGTGACCGAGATCTTCCGCACCCTCGAGATCGCGCTGGCGGGCTCGGACCGGGCGCCGGACGACGACCTGGCGCGCTTCGTGCGCGACGAGTCTGCGCGGCGCCTCGGTGGCTACGTACACCCGACGGCGTCGGGCAACTTCGTTCCCTTCGTGTCGTCGGCGCGGGTGCGCGCGCGCTACGCGGTGCGAGAGCGCGAGGACCTGCCCGGCTTCCGCGAGCAGCAGGTCGCCGAGATGGAGGTACGGGAGGGACGGCTCCGCGTCGCGCTGCGGGAGTCGAACGTGGTGACCGCGACGGCGTATCGCCCCGACGAGCAGGACGGCTTCTTCCTGTTCTTCACCGAGGATGCCGGTCCGCTGCGGCCGCTGCTCGGCGCGCTCAACCTGGTGGCGGCCCTCGGGCGCAGCGCGGTCGGCCTTCTCGCGCTGCCCCTCGACGGTGGCCGGGGCCTGCGCGCCGGGCTCGAGGGGGCCTTCTGGAGCCTTCCGGAGCTCGCGTTCCAGAGCGTGCGCAAGGGAACGAACGAGTGGGTGCCGCCCGCGCTGCGTCCACCGCCGGGGTGACGAGGCTCGCAGCGCTCGCTCGTCAAGCCGCGGCCGCGATCGGACGATGCGCTACCCATGAGCGTGGCCATGAGCTCGCGCGCGCATGCCGCCGCCGACGATCCGCGCCGCCTGCGCGACGTGATCGGACGGGTGCAGGCGCTGGCGGCCCAGCACGCGTTGTCATCGGTCGTGGTGGGCTTCGCCGCGCGCGAGGGCGATCGGCTCTTCCCCGACTTCGTCTCGTTCGTCGAGAGCGAGCTGCGGGTCGAGGACTCGATCTTCCGCCTGACGCGCGAGCGCGCGCTCCTGTTCCTCACCGACTGCGACGCGGTCCAGGCACGCTCGGTGGTCGAGCGCCTGTCGGACGGCTTCCTGCGCGAGGTCCCCGTCTCGAGCGCTCCGCCGATGCAGGTGCGCTACCTCGAGATCACCCCGAAGGGCGAAGAGCTCTCGGTGAAGCAGGTGCTGCCGGCGGTGTTCTCGGACGGGAGCGCGGCGGGCTAGCCACCGCCTTCCCGGTTCGCTCGGTCGGGCGCGCGCGCGAACAGCCCGCGCAGCGAGCGGCCGAGCCACCGGATCGCCAGCGCGGCCGCGAGCAGCAGCAGCGCGGCGAGCGCGACCGGGACGAGCGGATGGCTGACGATCAGCCAGAAGATCCCCGCGACCGAGAGGTCCTCGCCGAACGAGAGCCCCCAGTTCGAGAAGGGCTCGGGGCTCGCCTGCACCGCGAGCCGCGCCCCCGACTTGGCGCCGTGCACCGAGAGCGCGACGCCGCCGCACAGGAGCGCGGCGACCGTGCGCCAGGGCTCGTCGACGGAGCCGAGCGCGGTGTAGCCGATCACGGCGGCCGCAGGCACGCGCACGAAGGTGTGGATCGCGTCCCAGATCGAGTCGACGACCGGCACCTTGTCGGCGGTGAACTCGACGGCGTAGAGCGCGCTCGCGACCGCGATCACGGGGGTGGTCGCGAGCACGGTGAGGCCCGGCGGCAGGTGCAGCACGCCGAGGCGGTGCAGGAGCCCGAGCGCGGCCACCGTGCCGTACACGCGCAGGCCCGACGCCATCGCGCCACCGGCCGCGAGGCCGAGCGAGCCCAGCAGATCGGGATTCACGGCTGCGGCCTCCCCTCGCCGAGCTCGGCCGCGAGGGCCGACTCGAGGTCGGGGTGCGCGAAGGCGAAGCCGGCCTCGATCGCGCGCCGCGGCACGACGCGGCGGCTTCCGAGCAGCTCGCCCGAGAGCTCTCCGAGCAGCGCGCGCAGCGCGAAGGCGGGCACCGCGAGGAGGGCAGGGCGGTGCAATCGCATCGCGAGCTCGCGGGTCAGCTCGCGGTTGCGGACGGGCTCCGGTGCGACGGCGTTCACGGCTCCCGAATAGCGCGGGTCGACCGCGGCGACACGGCAGAGCGACACGAGGTCGCCGGCGTGGATCCAGGGGACCCACTGCGCGCCGCTGCCGAGGCGCCCGCCGAGGCCGAGCCCGAAGACGCGGAGCAGCGGTGCGAGCGCCCCGCCCTCGCGTGCGAGCACGACCCCGATCCGCAGCGACACGGTGCGGACGCCGTGCGCGGCCGCGCGGCGCGCCTCTTCTTCCCAGGCGACGCACAGATCCGCCAGGAAGCCGCTGCCGGGCGGCGCCGACTCGTCGAGCCGGTCGTCGCCGCGCGATCCGTAGTAGCCGACGGCGGAGGCGCAGACGAAGGCCTTCGGCCGCTCGGCCGACGGGAGCTCGGCCATCCCATCGACCAGCGCGCGCGTGGAGTCGATCCGGCTGCGGAACACGCGCTCGCGGCGCGCGCGGGTGAGCGGCCCGCCGAAGACCGGCTCACCGGAGAGATGCACGAGCGCTTCGAGGCCGGCGAGGGCGCGCGCGGGCAGGCGCGTGCCGTCCCAGCCGACCGCCTCGACGCCCGCCGGCAGCGCGGCACGCTCCGGGCGGCGCGTTGCAGCCTGCACGCGAAGGCCGTCGTCGCGCAACGCCTGGACGAGCCGCCGGCCCACCAGACCGGAGGCGCCCGTCACCAGGACGGATCGCGGCCCAGCCACCGCTCATCCCCGCGCGGGCGCGAACGCCTCGAAGACGGCCTCGACGGCGCGCCGGTCGACGGCGAGCGGCGAGATCACCGACGTCGTCACCCCGGCGGCCACGAAGGCCGCGATCTGCTCGCGACATGCCTCGGCGGGCCCGAGGATCGCGATGCGATCGATCATGTCGTCGTTCATCGCAGCGGCGACGCGCGCGCGGTCACGGCTCGCGAAGGCCTCCTTCACCTCGCGCGCCTCGCGCTCGAACCCGCACCAGGCGAAGAAGCGGTTGTAGACGGGTGCGGCGGCGTAGCCGCCGAAGGCGAGGCGGACGAGGTTTCGCGCCTGCGCGACATCGCTCGTCACCGCCACCTGGAAGCGGCAGACCACCTCGTCGCGCGACGCGTCCCGCCCCGCGGAGGCGGCGCCCGCGCGATACGCCGCGAGGATCTGCGGGAGCGCGGTCACCGGGAACAGGTTCACGATCAGCCCATCGCCGATCTCGCCGGCGAGGTGCAGCATCTTCTCGCGCAGCGCCGCGAGGTAGATCGGCACCCGCTCCTTGGGCCGATTGCCGAGGCGGAAGCCGTGCGAGCGCAGCACCTCGCCGTCGAGGTCGGTCTTCTCGCCGGCGAGCGCCTGACGCAGGATCGACACGGTCTCGCGGACGCGGGCGAGCGGCTTCTCGAAAGCCACGCCGTTCCAGTCGCGGATGATGGCGTGGCTCGAGGAGCCGAGGCCGAGCACGAAGCGGCCCTCCGAGAGCTGCGCGGCCGTCGCCGCCGACATCGCCAGCACCGCCGGCGTGCGGTTGTAGACCGGCACGATCGCCGTGCCGATCACCGAGCGCTCGGTCGCCATCGCCAGCGCGCCGGCGAGCGCGAAGGAATCGGGGCCGTTGGTCTCCGCCAGCCAGATCGCGTCGTAGCCCCACTCGCGCTCGGCGCGCCGCGCGAGCTCGACGCACGCGCGCGCCCCGAAGCCCGGCGCCGGCAGGCTGATCGCCAGGCGGCCGAGACTCATGATCTCGCCGCTCGCCTTCGGCTCGCTACGCGGGAACGGGAAACGGAGATCAGCGATCTCGCCGCTCGCCTTCGGCTCGCTACGCGGGAACGGGAAACGGAGATCAGCGATCTCGCCGCTCGCCTTCGGCTCGCTACGCGGGAACGGGAAGCAGCGCTTCGGGCGATCACTTTGCTTGCATACGGATTGCGCCGTCGAGGCGGATCGTCTCGCCGTTCAGCATCGGGTTCTCGACGATCTGGCACGCCAGCATCGCGAACTCGACGGGATCGCCGAGCCGCGGCGGGAACGGGATCTGGGACGCGAGGTACTGGCGCGCCGGCTCCGGCATCCCCATCAGCATCGGCGTGGCGAAGAGGCCCGGTGCGATCGTGTCGACGCGGATCCCGGCGGCCGCGAGGTCGCGGGCGATCGGCAGGGTCATGCCCACCACCCCGCCCTTGGACGCCGAGTAGGCGCACTGCCCGATCTGGCCCTCGAAGGCGGCGACGGATGCGGTGTTGACGATGACGCCGCGCTCCCCGTGCTCGTTCGGCGCGTTCTTCATCATGCGCGCGGCGGCGAGCCGGATCACGTTGAAGGTGCCGATCAGGTTGACGCGGATCGTGCGCTCGAAGAGGCGGAGGTCGAAGGGCTTGCCCTCTTTGTCGACGGTGCGGCCCGCGGTGCCGATGCCCGCGCAGTTCACCGCCACGTGGACGCCGCCGAAACTCTGGACGGCGCGGTCGAGCGCCGCCGTGACCTCCTCCTCGCTGGCGACGTCCGCCTCGCAGTAGAGCGCCGCGTCGCCGATCGAGCGCGCCACCTCGGCGCCCTTCGAGCGGCCGAGGTCGAGGATCGCGACGCGCGCGCCGTGCGCGGCGAGGCGCCGCGCCGTGGCCTCGCCGAGCCCCGAGCCGCCGCCGGTGACGACGGCTCCGATGCCCTGGATCTGCATGAGCTCCCTCCCGCGCGAGCGCGCGCGGCAGCTTAGCAGCCCCGCAGGAAGGCACGGTGCAGCCGGGCGGCGCACGGGCCGGCGCGGCCGTCGGCGATCGGACGGCCGTCGAGCGCGACGATGGCGCGCACGCCGCGCACGGCGTTCACCGCGAGGATCTCGCCCGCGGCGTCGAGCGCGTCGGCGGCGACGTCGCCCTCGCGGAGCTCGGGCACCCGCTCGAGCAGGATCTCTCGCGCGACGCCCGCCTGTGCACCGCGCGCGAGCGGCGGAGTCACCAGCGCGTCGTCGGCGAGCCGGACCACGACGTTGGTGCGCGCTCCCTCGACGAGGAACCCCTCGCGGTCGAAGAGGAGCGCCTCGTCCGCACCGGCGCGCCGCGCCTCCGCGAAGGCTTCCTCGTAGCCCGCGCGCGCGGTCGTCTTCGCGCTCGAGGTGGGCGACGCGCCCGGGTGTGGGCGGGTCGCGGAGACGGCGCGCCAGGCCGGCGGGTCCGGGTCGAGCGGCTGGGCGGCGCCGACCAGGCGCAGCCCGGCCGCGTCGCGTCGGGCTTCGAGCCGAAGCTTCGCGTCGGCACTGCCAACGGCGGTGGCTGCGAGCTCCGCCAGCGCGCGCGCCGCTTCGGCCGGGTCGACGTCGCCGAGCCCGAGGAGGCGCGCGTCGCGCGCCAGGCGCCGTACGTGCCGCGCGGCGTGCCAGACGCGCCCGCCCGAGGCGCGCGCGCTGGTGTAGCAGCCGCCCGCCACTCAGCGCTGGTCGATCGTGACGTAGTTGCGAGCGTGCTCGCCGGTGTAGATCTGGCGCGGCCGCCCGATCTTGAAGTCGGGGTCGCGGTGCATCTCGACCCAGTGCGCGATCCAGCCCGGCAGCCGCCCGATCGCGAAGAGCGCCGTGAACATGTTCGGCGGCGTTCCGATCGCCATGTAGATCACGCCCGAGTAGAAGTCGACGTTGGGATACAGCTTGCGCTCGATGAAGTAGTCGTCCTTGAGCGCGATCTCCTCGAGCTCCTTCGCGATCTCGAGAAGCTGCGAGTTGACGCCCATCTTCTCGAGCACGCCGTCGCAGGCCTTCTTGATGATCTTCATGCGCGGGTCGAAGTTCTTGTAGACGCGGTGGCCGAAGCCCATCAGTCGCGACGTATCGTCGTGGCTCTTGGCGCGCTCGACGAACTCGCGCGCCGAGATGCCCTCGTCGCGGATGCGCACGAGCATCTGGATCACCGCCTGGTTGGCGCCGCCGTGCAGCGGGCCCCACAGCGCCTTGATCCCCGCCGAGATCGAGCCGAACAGGTTCACCATCGAGGATCCGCACAGCCGCACCGTGGAGGTGGAGCAGTTCTGCTCGTGGTCGGCGTGGAGGATCAGCAGGAGGTCGATCGCCTTCTCGATCACCGGGTCGACGTGGTACGCCTCGCACGGCGTCGCGAACATCAGGTGCAGGAAGTTGCCGACGTAGCGCAGCCGGTTGTCCGGATACATGAAGGGCTGCCCGATCGAGTGCTTGAACGCGTAGGCCGCCATGGTCGGGAGCTTCGCGAGCAGCCGGTGCACGGAGATCTCGACCTGGCGCGGATCGCGCGGGTCGAGCGAGTCCGGGTAGAAGGTGGCGAGTGCACCCACCGCCGCGGCGCAGGCCGCCATCGGGTGCGCGTCCTTGGGGAGCGCGCTGTAGAAGCGCTTGAAGTCCTCGTGCAACATCGTGTGGTGTCGGATCGAGTCGCGGAAGGCGCGCAGCTCCGTCTCGGTCGGGAGCTCGCCGTAGATCAGCAGGTACGCCACCTCGAGGAAGTTGGAGCGCTCGGCCAGATCCTCGATCGGATAGCCGCGGTAGCGCAGCACGCCGTTCTCGCCATCGATGAAGGTGATGGCGCTTCGACACGATCCCGTGTTGGCGTAGCCCGGATCCAGCGTGATGTAGCCGGTCTGGTCGCGCAGCTTGCGGATGTCGATGGCGCGCTCGCCCTCGGTGCCCACGACGATCGGCAGCGAGATGGTCTGGTCGCCGATGCGCAGCTCCGCCGTCTTCGGGGTCGCGGATCCGGCCATGGGGGGCTCCTCCGCTCGGGTTCCGGGCAAGCGTAGCCGACGGAGCGTGGGCCGACGAGGCGCGGCGTCGGGCTATCGGGTCCCGGCGCGCTCCGGTGTGACGACCAGCAATGCGCGCCGCCCCTCGCGTGCGCGGAAGCGCACCTCGACCGGGGCCACCTCCTCGACGCGAGCGAGCTTCTTCTCGGCGACGACCAGCGCGCCGCCGCCCTCACGGACGAAGCGGTCGATGTGCGCGCGATCACCGAGGTAGCGGACCTGCCGCCCGCCGTAGTAGACGAGGCCGCCGACCAGGGCGCGGTCGCCGACCAGACCGATCGAGGCGCCGGGCGGCGTCCACGCGGCGGCCGCCTCGGCGAGCGCGCGCGGCGACTTCTCGAGGTCGCGCGCCGGGAAGGCGATGGTGAATGCCACCAGCTCGAGCGCCCACAGCGCCGCGATCGGCACGCCGAGGCGCAGGCGCAGCGGAGCGCCGATCCGCGCGAGCACCACGGACGCGCCGACGGCGGCGAGGAGGACGGCGATCGCGAGGCCGCCGGTCGCGAGCGAGGCGGCGCGATCGTGCAGCGGGTCGCGCAGCAGGAGCCAGCCGGCCGACGCGGCGAGCGCCGCCGCCACCGCGCCCGCTGCGGCCAGGAAGGCCACGGGGATCCGGCGGCGGACCTCGATCCAGCGGCGCAGCGCGTCGGCCGTGAGCAGCGCCGCGGCGGGGAGCGCCGGCAGCACGTAGAGCCCCCGCTTGCCGCGCGACAGCGTGAAGAAGACGAGAGTGGCCACGAGCCAGGTCAGCAGGAAGCGCCAGGCGCGCCGCGCCTCGCCGTCGGGTGTGCCGTCCGACCGGAACACCTGCCGGCGTGCCGCCCACGCGACGGCGGGCGCCGCCGCGATCCACGGGAGGAACTGGATCGGGAACTGGTAGAGGTAGTAGTAGACGGGCCTCGGATGCGAGGTCCCCTGGAAGAAGCGGCCGAGCAGGTTGTCGACCACCGCGTCGCCGAAGAATCCGGGCGGCGCCAGCGAGACCGCGGCCGCGAGCCACGCCGCGGCGGGGCCGAGCGAGAGCACGAGGCCCCACGCGGGCAGCGCCCTGCCGATCGCGCGCAGGCGGCCGTCCCAGGCCAGGAAGCCCGCCATCGCGAGCAGCGGGACGAGGAACCCGACGGGTCCCTTGGTGAGCACCGCGAGGCCGAGCGCGGCGTGCAGCGCGAGCTGGTTGGCGCGGCGGCCGCCGATGCCGCGGTCGAGTCGCCAGAAGGCGGCCAGCGCCACCGTCTCGAAGAGCGCGAGCAGCACGTCGAGCTGCACGCGCCGCGCGTTGTCGCAGAAGCTCCAGGTCGTGAGCAGGAGCGCTGCGCCGAGCGTCCCCGTGGCGCCACCCAGCAGGCGCGACCCGAACGCCAGGGTGAGAGCGACCAGCGCGAGGCCCGCCAGCGCCGAGGGGAGGCGTGCCGCCGCCTCGGTGACACGTCCGAGTGTCGAACCGGCGACGGCGGCCAGCCAGAAGTAGAGCGGCGGCTTCTGCGTGTAGGGCTCGCCGTTCAGGTGCAGCAGCACGAGGCCCGCGGTGCCGTGCGTGCCGGCGCGCAGGGTCTCTGCGATCGCCCCGTAGCGGGGCTCGTCGGGCGCCCAGAGTCCCGTCGCGCCGAGGCGCGGGAGGAGCAGCAGCGCCGCGGCGGCCAGCACGAGAGCGCGCAGGCGCGCGCTCGGCGGCCCGCCTCGGCCGCCCGCTCCGCCGATCCGCTCCGCCAGGGTCGCGTCCTCCCGGGCGCAACGGTACCCTGCTCGCGCGGAGGTAACCCATGGCGCTCTCCGACTCCGACCCCGTCCGCTCCTTCGTCGGCCCGCTGCGCGACGCCGTGGTGAAGCCGCACGAGCTCGCGCGCTGCCTCGACGACATGACCCACGACGAGCGCGTGCGCGCGATCCGCGCCGCGGGTCGCGCCGAGCAGCGGCGACTCTACGAAGCCGTCGACGGCTTCCGCCCGCTCCGCTTCGCCGACATGGTGTCGCCCGAGACGCCTCCGCTCGTCCCGGTGCGCCACTACGGCAAGAACACGCTGCCCGTGTTCACGCACTTCGAGAAGCGCTTCTGCCGCCCGTCCACGCCCGGCGGCGACCGCCTGTACGGCTACAACGAGGGCCCCACCCGAAGCTGGATCGGGCCCGGGTACTTCGTGCTGCGCGCGGACTCCGGGCGCGGCGAGCTCCTGGTCGACTACAACCTGGTGCCGCCGGAGCGGCCGCGCGACTGGCCGGCCATCCGGGGCAACGAGGGCGGGCTCTCGCGCTTCGTCTACGGCTTCATGATCGATACGCTTCGCGGTGTCTCCCAGCACGTCACGGTGGGCTCCGCCGCGCGCAAGGGGCGCGACCTCGGCAGCTGGTTCCTGCTCTGCCGCGAGGCCTGAGGCGTGGCGGGCGCGCCGCCCTTCCTGTCCGTGGTGGTGCCGCTGCGCGACGAGGCCGAGTCGCTCGAGCCGCTGCACCGGGAGCTCGACGCGGCGCTGGCCGGGGTGTCGGGCGGGGTCGAGCTGATCTTCGTGGACGACGGGAGCCGCGACGACAGCCTGGCGCGCCTGCGCGGCATCGCGGCGAAGGACGCGCGGGTTCGCGTGATCGCGCTCGACGCGAGCCACGGCCAGACGGCCGCCCTCGACGCCGGCTTCCGCGCGGCGCGCGGCGAGATCACCGTCACCCTCGACGCGGACCTGCAGAACGATCCGGCCGACATCCCGGCGCTGCTCGCGTGGCTCGACCGCGCGGACGTGGTGAACGGCGTGCGGCGGGGACGCCGCGACCCGGCCCTGCGGCGGCTCTCGTCGCGCATCGCCAACGGCGTGCGCAACCGGGTGACGGGCGAGAGCGTCACCGACGTCGGCTGCTCGCTGCGCGCGATGCGCACGGAGTACCTGCGGCGGGTCAAGCTGTTCCGCGGCATGCACCGCTTCCTGCCCACGCTGCTGCGCATGGAGGGCGCGCGCGTGGTCGAGGTCCCCGTCTCGCACCGCCCGCGCCGCTACGGCGCGTCGAAGTACGGCATCGGCAACCGACTCTGGGTCGGGCTCGCCGACCTGGCGGCGGTGCGTTGGATGCAGTCGCGCGCGCTCCGCTACCGCAGGACCGAGTGAGCGCCGCCGCACAGGCGCGCGTGCTCGACCATCAGGCAGCGGTCCTGGACGACGCGAACACCGGCGTCGCGCAGCCGGCGCGCCGACTCGTCGTGCCGGATGCCGAGCTGGAACCACGCGGCCTGCGGCCTCGGGTCGAGCGCCAGGATCTCGTCGACATGGGCGGGGAGGTGCTGCGGGGCGCGGAACAGGTCGACCAGGTCGATGGGCGCGTCGACCGCGGCGAGCGAGGGGTAGGAGCGCTCGCCCAGCACGGACGCGAGCTTGGGGGAGACGGGCAGGATTCTGTAGCCGTGCGCCTGCATGTAGCGCGGCACGCGGAAGGCGTCGTCCTCCGCACCCGCCTTGATGCCGACCACGGCGATGCTCCGGCAGCGCTCGAGGATCTCGCGCATCGCGCGGTCGTCCGTCATGGAAAGACGCTCCTCGTTCGTTAGGCTACGCGGCCATGCCCGGTCGCGCCCGCCGAGCCGCTCTCGCGGCGGTCCTGCTCTGCGCCGCGGCGGCCGGGCGGCCGTCCCTCGCGGCGCCCGCGCTCCAGGATCCGGCGGCGGCGACGCAGATCGCCAAGCTCCCCAACGGGCTCACCGTGCTCACGCTCGTCGATCCGAGCACGCCGGCCGTCTCGTTCCAGATGTGGGTCCGCGTCGGATCCAAGGACGAGGCGCGCTACACCGGCCTCGCCCACCTGTTCGAGCACATGATGTTCCGCGGCACCGACCGCATCCCCCCCGAGGCGCACGAGCGGATGATCTCGGCGCGCGGCGGCGAGGTGAATGCCTTCACCACCGACGATGTCACCGTCTTCCACAGCGACGTCGCGCCCGACAGCCTGCCGCTCGTGATCGAGCTCGAGGCCGAGCGGGTCGCCCACCTCAAGATCACCGACGAGGTGCTCTCGAGCGAGCGGCAGGTCGTGCTCGAGGAGCGTCGCCTGCGCACCGAGGACTCGCCGCAGGGGCGCGCCTTCGAGTCGCTGCTCGCGCTCACCTTCGTGGCGCATCCGTATCGGGTGCCGACGATCGGCTGGCGCAGCGACATCGAGGCCGTGACCGCCGCGGTCTGCCGCAAGTTCTTCGAGACCTACTACGCGCCCAACAACATCGTGATCGCGGTCGCCGGGAGCTTCGACGCCGCCGACGTGAAGGCGCGCATCGAGCGCGCCTTCGGCGGCCTCGAGCCGGTGCAGGACATCCCGCGCAACCCGACCAAGGAGCCCGAGCAGCGCGGCGAGCGCCGCGAGGTCGTGCACATGGACCTGCGGAGCCCCATCCTCGCGGCGGCGTGGCACGCGCCCAAGACGGGCGACCCCGACGGCCCGGCCCTCGACGTGGCGAGCGGCGTCCTCTCCGGCGGCCGCTCGAGCCGGCTCTACCGGCGCCTCGTCTACGGCGAGCAGCAGGCGCTGGCCGCGGAGGGCGCGTACTGGGAGATGCAAGAGGCGGGGCTCTTCTACGCCTTCGCGATGGTTCGGCCCGACGGCGACATCGACCGGGTCGAGCGCGGATTCTTCGACGAGATCGCCCGGCTTCGGCGGGAGCCGGTCTCGGCCGCCGAGCTCGCGCGCGCGAAGCGGCAGATCGAGGTCGAGCTGATCGCGCGCTCGAACACGGCCCACGCCCTGGCCGGACGCATCGCGGGCGACTACGTGAGCTTCGGCCGCATCCGGCCGCTCGAGGAGCGCCTGGCGGCCTATCGGGCCGTCACGGCCGCCGACGTGCAGCGCGTGGCCCAGACCTATCTGATCGACGACGCGCGCAGCGTCGTCCACGTGATCGCGGCGCCGGGCGCGCGGGAGCGCGGGGCGCCTCCGCCGCAGCCGCCCGGACCGGTCGGCCCGGAGATCCGATGACGCGACGCACCGCGGCGGCCGCCCTGGGCCTGCTCGTCCTCTGCGCCTGCTCGGCCCTCGGTCGAAAGCCCGCCTGGGAGCAGCCGCCCCCTCCGGTGGCGGAGGGCCCGATCGTCCCGCAGCAGCGCCTGCACCGGGCGACGCTCGAGAACGGCCTCGAGGTGCTCGTCCTCGAGGACCACCGCACGCCCCGTCTCTCGGTGGGCATCACGCTCCGGCGCGGCATCGCAGTCGAGCCGCTCGACCGCGCGGGCCTCGCCTCGCTCACCACCGAGGTGATGAAGCGCGGCGCCGGCTCGCGGGATGCGCTCGCGCTCGCGCGCGCCGTCGAGGACATCGGTGCCAGCCTGTCGGCCGACGCGGGCTGGGACTCGACCGGCGTCGGGCTCTCGGGCCTCTCGGGCGACGCCGACACGCTGTACGCGCTGCTCGCCGACGTGGTGCGCCGGCCGCGCTTCGATCCGGCCGAGGTCGCGCGCGCGCGCGCCGAGACGCTCCAGTCGCTCGAGCAGGACAAGGACGAGCCCGAGGAGCTGCTCTCGCGCGCCCTCGACCGCGTCTTGTATCCCGATCACCGCTACGGCATTCCCGGCGACGGCGATCCCCGGAGCCTGGCGCACCTCGACGCGCACGCCCTGCGCGAGTTCCACGACCGCCTCTTCGTCCCGCGCAACGCGATCTTCCACGCGGTCGGCGACATCAGCGCCGACGACGCGCTCGCCCGTGCCCGCGCCGCGTTCGGCGACTGGAGCGGAGGACCCGTTCCCGACCCCGGACCCGCGCCGCCCGCCGAGACCCCGACCGCGCGGCGGATCGTGGTGGTCGACCGACCGGACCTGGTGCAGGCGCAGATCGCGCTCGCGCACGAGGGCATCGCGCGCACGGACCCGGACCGCATCCAGGCCATGCTGATGAACACGGTGCTCGGCGGCGGCGGCTTCCTCTCGCGCCTGATGACCCGCGCCCGCGCGGAGCAGGGGCTCACGTACTCGATCGGATCGGGGTTCTCGATGCGCCGCCACGCGGGGCCCTTCGCGGTCACCACCTTCACGCGCGTGCCGGAGGTGGGCCGCGTCGTCTCGCTCGTTCTCGAGGTGCTCGAGGGCATGAAGACGAGCCCGCCCACCGAGGACGAGTTCCGGCTCGCCAAGAGCTACAACGTGGGCCGCTTCGTGCTCGGCTTCGAGACCTCGGCCGCGATCGCCGCCGGGCTGATCGATCTCGACGTCTATGGCCTGCCGGCCGACTCGCTCGACACCTATCGGACGCGCGTCAACGCCACCACCCGCGAAGAGCTCGCCGACCAGGCGCGCCGCCTCCTCCACCCCGAGCGGATCGCGATCGTCGTGGTCGGGCCGGCCGAGGCGTTGCGACCGCAGCTCGCCCCGTTCGGCGCGGTGGAGGTCGTGGAGCCCTAGTGTCCGCCGCGACCGCGAGGCTCGCGGCGCTCGCCGCTCTCGCCGCGATCGCCTGCACGAGCCCGCCGCACCCGGCGCCGCCGCCTCCGGCGGTGCACGGGGTGCCCGCGGCCTCCTTCTACTGGGAGGCCACCGGACCCAACGGCGGCTCGCTCTACCTGCTCGGCTCCGTGCACATCGGCGACGGTCGCGCCCTGGAGCTCGACCCGCGCGTCGAGGGTGCGTGGCAGCGATCCGATGCGCTGGTGGTCGAGGTCGACACGCGCGCGCTCTCTCCGGTCGAGGCGCTCGACGTCACCAACCGCTACGGACTGATGCCGACGGACCAGAGCCTGCGCGACGTCGTGTCGCCCGAGACGTACGAGGCGCTGCGCGTCTATCTGAAGAAGCGCAGCTTCCCGCTCGAGGCCGCGAACCGCATGCGTCCCTGGCTCGTGGCGCAGGTGGTGTCCCAGCTCGAGTACCAGGCTGCCGGCTACGACGCGGCGAACGGCGTCGACGCCTGGTTCCTGAAGCGCGCGGGATCGAAGCCCATCGTCGAGCTCGAGTCGATCGACGAGCAGACCGCCCTCTTCGCCAGCCTGCCGAACGCACTGCAGGAGAAGCTGCTGCGCGAGGTGCTCGGCGACACCGAGGACTTCATCTCGGTCACGCACGCGATCCTGCACGCCTGGGAGCAGGGCGACGAGGCGACGCTCGCCGCCCTGGTGCTCGGCGGCCGCGACGATCCGGACCTCGCCGCCTTCTACGAGCGCGTCTTCACCGAGCGCAATCGGCGCATGACCGACCGGCTCGCCGCGCTGGCCGCCGACGGGAAGGCCCGCTTCGTCGTGGTGGGCGCCGGCCACCTGATCGGTCCCGAAGGCGTCCCGACGCTGCTCGCGCAGCGCGGTTTCCGGGTGCAGCGGGTCTCGGATGCCCGCGTCCGTGCCCAGGGCAGCGGTGCGTCGACGCCGGCTGCGCCGCCCGCGCCGGCCCCCGAGCATCCCCCCACGCCGACCGGCTCCACCCACGCGCCCGGCCGGCCGCGCTGAGTCAGGCGCGGGTTCGCAGCAGTCCGAGCGGGCGCGGCGCGTAGCCCGGGAAGACCGGCGCGAGGTCGCGCACGCCGAGGTGGCGGGCGCCCTCGGCGAGGAGGTCGCGCACGTCGGTAGCGACGCGCAGATCGCGCCCGTCCTCCAGCTCGTCGCGGCGCACGCCCGGCCACGCGCCGTAGACCGCGCCGCCGCGCACCGCGCCGCCGAGCGCCAGCGCCGCGCCGCCCCGCCCGTGGTCGGTGCCGCCGCTCCCATTCGGGGCGGCGTTGCGCCCGAACTCGGAGACGACGAGCACCAGGAGGTCGCTGGTGCGGTTGGAGAGCGCGTCCACCAGCGCGGCGAGGCCCTGGGCCAGATCGCCGATCGAGTGCGCGAGCGGTCCCTCCTCGGCGCCCTGACGCACGTGCGTGTCCCAGCCGTAGGCGTCGACCCAGGCCGCCGCGACGCCGAGGTCGGCGCGGGCGAGCCGGGCGACCGTCGCGAGCTGCGTGCCGAGGGGTGAGCGGGGGAAGGCGTCCTCGTTGCGCAGCGCGCCACCGGCGTGCGCGCGGAGCGCGGACAGCGCGTCGAGCATCTCGGCGCCGGCGCGCGCAAAGCGGGCGGCCGCGCTGCGCTCCACCGCCTCGGGAGGCGCGAAGAGTGACTCGAGCGCCCGGCCGCCCGCCGGCGAGGTCGCCGGAAGGTGCAGCGACTCGGGGCTCTCGAGCGCGAGCGCGCGCGGATCGCCGGTGAGCGCGCGGGGCCTCGCCGAGGCCGCCGCGAAGGCGCGGAACGCGCTCGGCGGCTCGGGCCCCGCGGCGAGCGCGCGGGCGAGCCAGCCCTCGACCGCGCCGCCCGGCCGCGCGCCGGCGCGCTCGCAGAGGTCCTGCGCCTCGAAGTGCGAGCGGACCGGCTCGGGCCAGCCGACCGCGTGGATCGCCGCGAGCCTTCCGTCGCGCGCCAGCGGCACGAGGGGTGCGAACTTCGGATGCAGCCCGAACGACACGCCGGTGCGTAGAGCGCCCGCGGCGCCGCCGAGCTCGATCGGCGCGCGGGCGAGCAGCTCGGCGCGCGCCCGCTGGAGGTCCGGATCGCCGAGCGGCGGCACCAGCGCGAGGCCGTCGGCGCCTCCGCGCAGGAAGACGACCACGAGGAGCGGCGACCGGCCGGCGGCTCCGGCCCAGGCGGGGCGGACGAACAGCGGGACGTGTGCGACGACCAACGCCCCGACCGCGCCGCGCAGCAGCTCGCGCCGCGTGACGTCGATCATCGGCCGCGTCAGCCCGCTGGTCATCGAAGCTGGAACTCCGGGCTCGCGAGCGCCACCGCGACGCGCTCGCGCGTCGAGAGGCCCTCGGTGGCGAGCGCGCGCCGGGTCGCGGGTCGCAGCGCGTCGCCGATCAGCGCGAAGGGGTCGATCTCCTCGAGGCCGCGGCCGTCGACGCCGGGCAGGCGGCCGGACGAGAGCGCGAACGCGAAGCGCACGCGCTCGAGCGCCGCTCCGGGATCGATCCAGCGCTCGGCCAGGTCGGGCGCTCCGGCGGGGGTCGGCGCCAGATAGGGCAGGTGGCCCAGGCGGCGCAGCGCGCCGAGCGCTCCCTCGGGGCGGTCGAGGCGCGCGCCGGTCGCGCGCAGCGTCGAGGCGACGAACTCGAAGGGCGTCTTCACCTTCACGAGGCCGGGATCGAAGAGCTCGTCGCCGCCGAGGAGCAGCGCGTCGAGCGTCGCCCGCACGTCGCCCCCGCTCGCCTGGAAGCGCGCCGCGGTGCGCGCGACCGCGCGCTCGGGCGGATCGTCGGCGAGGAAGCGCACGGCCAGCTTGTGGGCGAGGTGGCGCGCGGTCGAGGGGTGCGCCGCGAGCATCTCGAGTACCGCCTCGCCGTCGCTCTCGCCTGCCCCGGCCGGGAGCCGCCGTCCGAGCACGACCTTCTCGCCGAAGTCGTGCCAGCGCGGCTCGAAGTGGAAGGCGGCGCCGTCTCCCGCGCGGCGCAGCGTCCAGCCCGAGAAGGCGCGCGCCACCGCCTCGACGTCTCTCTGCGTATATCCGCCGTCGACGCCCAGTGTGTGCAGCTCGAGGAGCTCGCGCGCGTAGTTCTCGTTGACGCCGCGGCGCGCGGAGCTCCGCCAATTGTCGAGGTAGAAGAGCATCGCCGGGTGCGCCGCGCTCGCCAGCAGGAGCTGGCCGAAGCGGCCGAGCGCATGGCGCCGCAGCACGTCGCGCTCGTACGAGGGGAGCAGGAAGGTCTCGGGCAGGCCCTTGCGCGCGAAGACGTGGAAGTGGTTCCCCCAGAACTCGACCATCGTCTCGTAGAGCGGGTGCGCGCCCGAGACGGCGCGCGCGAGGCGCTCGCCGAGGATCTCCATCCCGATCTCGCGCGCCTCCCCGCGCAGCGCGCGGCGCATCTCCATCGCCGCGCCGGAGTCGGGCGCCCCGCCGCCGAGCCGTCCGCGCCCGAAGCGCGGCAGCGACGGCGCGGCCAGGTCGGCGGCGTCGGCCGGGGGCGCCGGACGGGCCAGCTCGCGGGCGACCCACGCGCGAGCGCCGAGGGCGGTCACCCGCTCCACGTCTCCCGGCACAGGTCCGTACGCCAGGCGGTCGAGGGCCCGCCGCGCCTCCCAGCGGGCGCGATCACCCGGTTCCGGGGGTCGCGAAGCGGTCGAGGTCATGGCCCGTCCCTGGAGCCGTGGAACCCGGCGCGGCGGCTCCGGGTTCCGAGGCGGGGATTTCCCTCTTGCCGGCCGACCGTTCGGTCGACTAGGATGGGAGCCGACCGATCGGTCGGCCCACAGCGAGAGTCCCTGCATGCCGGTCCCCATCCCCCCGACCTCGCGCGACAAGATCCTCGACGTCGCCGAGGCGCTCTTCGCCCGGCGCGGCTTCGAGGGGGTCGGGATGCGCGAGGTGGCGGAGGCGGCCGGGCTCGGGAAGTCGTCCCTCTTCCATCACTTCCGCAGCAAGGCCCAGCTCTACCTCGCCGTGCTCGAGCGGGTGCTCGCACGCATCGAGGAGCGCCTGGCGCCCACGCTCGCGTCGGGTGCTGCGCCGTCCGAGAAGCTCGACCGCTGGACCGACGCGCTGGTCGACGCGCTCGCCGAGCACGCGTCGGCGGCGCGCCTGCTGCTGCGCGGGCTCTTCGAGGACGACGCCTTCGACGCCGAGGCCTGGCCCGAAGGACAGGACACCGAGCGCAGGATCGAGGTGATCCTGTCCGGGATCACCGGCCTCCTGCGCGAGGGCATCGAGGCGGGCGAGTTCCGCGCGGCCTCGCCCGCGCACACGGTCCAGACGCTGATCGGCGCGACGGTCTACCACTTCGCATCCGGGGAGTTCGGCGAAGGGCTCCTCGGCGGCTCGCTGCTCTCGGCCCAGGCCGTGGCGCGGCGCAAGGCCGAGATCAAGACGTTCTTGCACCACGGACTCGCCGTGCGCCCCGTGCAGTCCGCAGGAGGAGAGAAGACGTGACCAAGCTGATGGAAGAGCACCGCAAGCGCTTCGGCGACTTCGAGGTGATCGAGTTCGTGGACACGACCGAGATCGAGCGCCTGCGCGCCAAGACGGACGTCGCGGCGCCGCTCACCCTGCACTGGACGTGGGAGTACGGGCAGGAGGTGGAGGAGCTGCGCAACCTCTACGAGAAGGGCAAGGTCAACCAGTGGAACGCTGAGCGCGATCTCGATTGGTCCATCCCCGTCACCCGGGACGAGTGGGTGATGAGCCCCGAGGCATCGATGCTCGCGCAGATCTGCAAGCTGATGGGCAAGGACGAGGCGACGCAGAAGGCGGCCGCCTTCGACGAGCTCTCGCACCTGCTCTCGCAGCTCCTGCACGGCGAGCAGGCGGCGCTGCAGCTCTGCGGCCAGCTCACCAACGCCTGCGAGAAGATGGACGAGAAGTGGTACGCGGCCAGCCAGGTGGCCGACGAGGCGCGTCACATCGAGGCGCTCTCGAAGTTCCTGCACCGCAAGCTCGGCACCATCTACCCGATCAACCCGACGCTCAAGATCCTGCTCGACGAGCTGCTGCAGGCCGAGACCGCGCGCAAGAAGACGCTCGGGATGCAGACGCTCTTCGAGGGCATGGCGGTCGGGATCTTCGACCTGATCCGCACCGAGAGCCGCAACGCGCTGCTCGAGACGATGATCCACCGCATCGAGCAGGACGAGTCGCGCCACGCCGCCTTCGGCGTGCTGACCATGCGGCGCGCGGTGCGCGAGGCGGATCCCTCCGAGAAGGAGGAGATGGAGGACTGGGCGTTCGGCATCCTCGAGGCACTGAACGCCAACCAGCAGATCGACATGCTCCAGATCCTCGGCCCCAAGTACGGCATCGACCCGATGAACCTGACCCAGGCGACGCTCGCGATGCCGAACTGGTCCGAGCTCAACAGCATGCCCTACATGCACACGGTGATCCCCAACCTGAAGAACCTCGGCCTCCTGACCGAGCGCACCGAGTCGCGCTACCGCAAGCTCGGGATGCTCTGGAACAAGCCGAGCCAGGTCGCCGCCGCGCAGCAGTAGGATCCTCTTCGGGTCGAGCCGGGCCCCCGGCTCGGGTAGTCTTGGTCCGTTTCTCCAGGCCGTCGCGGGAGGGTCGGAGGAACGGAGGTTCGCTTCCGTGTGCGCGTACTCC
>Ga0335071_10001161_pt1 | contig 28401 bp, 27 predicted proteins | sample Lox_Sample_15_FD_206724 | JGI IMG/M metagenome (GOLD analysis project Ga0335071, IMG submission 206724) | Soil microbial communities from Loxahatchee National Wildlife Refuge, Florida, United States - Lox_Sample_1.5 | ecosystem: Environmental > Terrestrial > Soil > Wetlands | place: USA...
CATAATCTCCTGAGGGGAATGCAGGGAAACCCTCTCTACGTACGTAACCGCCGGCAGGCCGGCAAGCATCTCGGAGATCTTTAAGGGGTAGCCTTCTAAACGCGAGTTTCTCCCCTGGAGTGTGGTCGCAGTCTTCTGGCCGATCAACGTCGTCGGAGCCATCTGTCCTCCGGTCATCCCATAGACCGCATTGTTGATAAAAATAACGGTGACGTTTTCTCCGCGATTTGCCGCATGGATAGTTTCATTGGTACCGATGGCGGCCAAATCGCCGTCGCCTTGATAGGTAAATATGATGTTATCCGGCCTCACGCGCTTGAGGGCGGTAGCGATGGCCAATGCCCGGCCGTGAGCCGCCTCTGAGCAATCAAAATCCCAATAGTCATAAGCAACCACCGCGCATCCCACCGGAGCCACGGCGATAACACGCTGACGAATCTCCAGTTCGTCTACCGCCTCCGCGATCAAGCGGTGCGCAATGCCATGGCCGCAGCCAGGACAGTAATGAGTGGAGGTATCCCGCAATGAAGGAGGGGGAGCGAATATTTTTCCCATGGTTAGCTGTGTGCCGCATAGAGCTTAAGGGCCCTGCGCACAATCTCCTCTTCGGCCGGTATGCCGCCTCCGGAGCGACCATAAAATTCTACCGGCGTCTTACCATTAACGGCGAGCCTAACGTCTTGTACCATTTGTCCGTACGACATTTCCACTGCCATGAACACGGGCGGTTTTTTGCGTCTAAGCATCTTCTGAATGGCTTCCTCCGGGAAGGGCCAGAGCGTGAGGGGGCGAATGAGGCCGACTTTTTTCCCCCGGAGCCGCAGCTGTTTTACTGCGCTTTTGACGATACGGGCCATCGTGCCATACGCCACCAGAACGAGCTTGGCGTCGTCTAAAAAAACCTCTTCGTACCGGGTCTGGGTACGCTGGATAGCCTGGTATTTCTTTTGCAACAACAGATTGAACTCTTCCAAGGCCCCTTCGGCTAAATAAAAAGATTTTACGATATTGGGTTTCCGGTCTTTGCACCCTGTCAGGGCCCACGGCTTGGGGTAGTTTTTAGGAACCAAGGCTCCTATCCGGGAAAATGTCACCGGCTCCATCATTTGACCGAGCATCCCGTCCCCCAGCACGATGACCGGTATGCGATACCTATCCGCCAGGTCGAAAGCCTGCCCCATGCACTCGTATGCCTCCTGGACCGTCGCGGGCGCCAAGACGATACAGCGGTAGTCTCCGTGCCCCCCTCCCCGGGTGGCCTGAAAATAGTCCGCCTGCGAAGGCGCGATATTGCCGAGGCCGGGGCCGCCGCGCATGACGTTGACAATGACCGCCGGAAGCTGGGCGCCGGCGATGTAGGAAATGCCTTCTTGTTTCAGGCTGATGCCGGGGCTGGAAGAAGAAGTCATGGCCCGACAGCCTGCTGCAGAGGCACCATAGACCATATTAATCGCGGAGGTTTCTGACTCTGCCTGAATAAATACCCCACCCTTTTCCGGCATATGCTGCGCCATATAGGCGGTCAGTTCATTCTGCGGAGTTATCGGATAACCGGCATAGAAACGGCATCCTGCCTGTAAGGCGCCTTCGGCGATGGCTTCGTTACCACTAAGCAAAACTTTAGGCGGCATATTTACGTATACACCTCAATACAGCAATCCGGACAGATAAGCGCGCACAGGGCACACCCCAGACATGCAGACCCGGCGTTAAACTTTACCGGTTTCAATCCCTTCTTATTAAGGCGCTGGTCCACCTGAAGCATGCCCTTAGGACAGACGCTGATACATAAAAGACACCCTTTACACTTATCGGCATTTACGGTTATTTTAGGCACTGACGGTACCTTTGGTGATCTTCCGGTTTTTTCCAGAAAGCGTCTGACGGACCTTGTCTGCGATGCCCTCGGCGGTCAACCCGTACTCTTTCAATAGCGGGCCTCTCCTGCCGCAGGGAAGGAAACCACACGGCAGCCCCATACTCACGACAGGACGGTTGAGCGCAGCGCTTACCGCGCTGCCGAGCCCGCCGTCGACAATACCTTCTTCAACGGTAAAAAGCGCGCCGGATTTACCGGCCATTCCATGAAGCAGTTCGGTATCCAGCGGCCTGACAAAGCGAGCATTAATCACTGCGACATCTATGCCATCACGTTTAAGCGCTGAGGCAGCCTCCAGGCTAGGCATGACCATTGCCCCTAACGCAAAGAGCACGGCATCTTTGCCTTCGCGCAGGACCTCTGCCTTACCCAGCTCAATGTCTGCGGTCGGCACTCCCTGATCTTCCGGAACCCTGTCCCTGGGGTAGCGAAGCGCCGCTGGAGCCTGAAGCATACAAGCGAAATACAACATCTTTTTCAATTCAAGGCCGTTTTTCGCAGCCATGATTACCATGCCCGGCACATCGCGCAGGAAGGATATATCAAAAATCCCCTGGTGCGTAGCGCCGTCTTCTCCAACGATACCGGCGCGGTCAACGGCAAAGACAACGCCGAGCCCCTGCAAGGCAACACACTCGATGAGCTGGTCGTACGCCCTCTGCAAGAAGGTGGAATAAATAGCTACCACCGGTTTTAAGCCTCGCCTGGCAAGCCCGGCAGCAAAACAGACCGCGTGTTCTTCGGCAATACCCACATCAAAGAAGCGCTCCGGATACGCATCCCGGAATTTATCCAGACCCGTCCCTTCGGGCATTGCCGCAGTTATAGCTACGATCTTGCGGTCGGTCTTTGCCAGTTCCACGAGCGTATCGCCGAATACCCGGGTATAGGTGCAGGATACGCACCCTTTTCCGGAAACAGCGCTCCCGGTTTCTATCTCAAAGGGGCCGATCCCGTGGAATTTCACCGGTTCCTGTTCCGCAGGCACATACCCTTTGCCTTTCTGGGTAACCACGTGCAGCATCACCGGCCCTTTGATGCTTGAGATATTCTTGAGGCTTTTGATTAAAAGAGGCAGATTGTGGCCATCCAGCGGCCCGAAATAACGAAACCCCAGCTCTTCAAAAAGCATCCCGGGGATAAATAGCCCTTTGAGCCCTTCCTCGAATTTATTAGCGAGGTTTATCAGGCGGCTCCCGCGGGGAACGCGAGCCTTGAGGAACTCTTCCAGAGAGCTGCGGAAGCGATTGTAGACCGGTAGAGAAATGAGCTTATTCAAATACGTACTGAGCGCTCCGACATTGGGAGCAATAGAGAGCTCATTGGTATTCAGAACGACCAGCATATCTTTTTTAAGGTGGCCGGCATTATTGAGCCCCTCAAAACACAAGCCCCCGCTCAAGGAACCGTCTCCGATGACTGCTACCACGCGAAAATGCTCTTCCTGCGGCAACAGGTCCCTGGCGCACACTAACCCCAGGGCCAGGGAAACTGCGGTTGAGCTGTGGCCGGTGGTGAAACTGTCATAGGAGGATTCATCTTTACAGGGGAACCCGCTTAACCCGTGACGTTGACGCAGGCTGGTAAAGTCTTTATTGCGGCCGGTTAGAATCTTATGGGCATAGGCCTGGTGCCCCACATCCCAAATAATCTTATCGGTAGGGGTATCCAGACAATAATGCAGGGCGATGGCAAGCTCTACCGCGCCAAGGCTGGAAGCCAAGTGTCCCCCTGTGGAGGAAACGACATCGATAATCCGCTGCCTTATTTCCTCGGCCAAAAGCGGCAGTTTCTCCGGCAGCATGTTCTTAAGGTCGCGCGGTGAGTGAACAGTTTCCAACAGCATGTTATTCTTCCAGTTTTTCCTCGTCCAAAGGCTTAAGCTCAAATTCGCCTTTCTTGTTCTTGCCTAATAACTCGATCTTTTTCTTGGCGCTTTCCAGTTTCTGGGCGCAGCTGCGGGAAAGCTCAATGCCCTCCTGATATTTCTTTAATGCCTCGTCAAGCGACAGGTCGCCTTTTTCCAGGTCCTCGACGATCTTTTCCAGCTTCTTGAGCGCCTCTTCAAACTTAATCTCCGCCATCTCTGTCTACCTCCGTGACCTGGCTGATCAGATAACCCTGATGCAACCGGGTTTTAATTTTTTCACCGATACTAACCTGTGTTGCGTCTCTGACGATTTCCTCTGCGGACATCCTAAAGGTGATACTGTAGCCGCGCGAAAGGATATTCAAAGGGCTTAATCCCGCCAGCCTCTCCACTGCTTTGGTAAACTGCGAGTCTTTCATGGCCAGGAAATGATCGATGCGCACGGACGCCTGCCGGGCCATATCCATGATCTTGAGCTGATATTGCTGGATCTGCGCGATCGGATTAAGAAGCGCCAGTTTCTTAACCAGCGTATCTAACCTTCCCGCGCTCAAGGCACACAGGTGCTGCGTCCCGAGGCCAAGCCGGTGCAATGCATCATCGATTGCTTCTGCAAAGCGTCCGGTGTTATCCAAAAACGCGCGCCGTAGCCGGACGCCGACATCATACACCGCCTCCTGCAGGTCTTCCTTTTTCGGGATCACCAGCTCTGCTGCTACCGACGGCGTGGCGGCACGGACGTCGGCAACCAAATCCGCAATAGTCCAATCCCGCTCATGCCCTACCGCAGAAATTACGGGTATTTTAGAGGCATATATCGCCCTGGCAACCACCTCTTCGTTAAATGCCCAGAGGTCTTCGATGCTGCCGCCTCCGCGGCCCACGATAAGCACTTCGATCCTGTCTGCCAGTGCCAGGCCATGATTGAAACCATTAAAATCCTTGATGGCTTGGGCGATTTCTTCCTTTGCGCCCTCCCCTTGCACCTTCACCGGGATGATGATGATCTCGACATCCCTAAAGCGCCGATCCAAAACTTTTAATATATCCTTGACCGCCGCGCCCTGTAGGGAAGTAACCACCCCGATCCTGGCCGGAAGATAGGGTATGGGTTTCTTATGTTCTTGGGCAAAAAGGCCTTCTTTTTCAAGCCGTTGCTTTAGTTGCTCAAGCGCCAGCTGCAGACTGCCTATGCCCTTGGGTTCAAGTCTCTCGATTATGATCTGATACTGGCTACGTGGACCATACACGGCAATGCGTCCGCAGCAGACGATCTTCAGGCCATTTTCAATTTTGAACTTTACGTCTTTGCTGGCGCGAGCAAACATCACTCCCGCCAGTATCGCCAGGTCATCCTTTAAAGAAAAATAAAGGTGCCCGGCGGCAGAAGCGCTGAAATTCGAAACTTCTCCTTCCACCCAGATCTCGCCAAACGTATTCTCCAGCACCAGTTTTATGTCCTGGGTGATTTGAGAAACGGTGTATATGCGCTTGGCATTTTTTGAAGACTCTGCCTGGGCAAAAAGATCAGAGGCGTGTTCTGACATAGATGACATTATTTTGCGCCTGCAGCATCCGCAGGTTTTCCCGCTGCGGGTTCTGTATTCGGAACCGGCGCCTCCGGGGCAGAAGCTTCCTTCGGTTTCTTGCTAAACACAATCATCTGCACCGAATACGGCTTGACGCTCAGGGTCCCCTCGTAAAGATCGGTGGTCTCAATTTCTTTCTCTTCGACGGGAACAAAATTACAACTGCTACCACAAGAAGCATCTACGCAATAGCGTTGATAGAGATACTGACCCTGGAGGTTCTTAATACTCACCTTCAGGGGCCGTTCGGTTTTTGCATAGAGCTCTGCCCGCCGCTGCAATTCCAGGGCTTTCTTTAAGATGGTTTTTAGTCTGGGGTGAAGACGCAAGGTCGCAATCTCCATTTCGCCTTTGAGTATCCTGTCCAACCTGCCGTCTTTGGCAAGAAGCAGTATGGATTTGCGAAAGCTCTCCGGCAACGCCGAAATATTCCGCGAGAGATAATTCCTGCCCATGTCCGGGTCGATATAGTTGCCCACCAGCAATGTGAGGCGGTCTTCCGACTTGGCGGCGATGATGCTGACGAAATCGTCGTTCATTTTTGCCGAAGGAAAAAACGCCTGGGTGGTCAAGCCTGCCAGCATCCTGAATACGACATACATCGCTTTGGGGCCGCCGCTGTATTCGCCGCGTTCCGAATCAAACCACAGCGCCCCAACGTCCCTGACGACATTCTCTCGCAAGGTGCGGAAGTCTTCCAGGCAAAAATAGAGCTGTCGGTCTATGCCGACCTCATACATATTCCTGAGACGGGCCAGAATATAGCTGGCGGCGATGTAGGCCTTGTCGCTTCTTTCTGGCAAGACATTGGCACCGCGGTCGTAGTTCCATTCATCGACCACCAAGGGCGTCTCGCGATTAAAACGAAAGTAGGAGAGCCAGTCGCGGACCAGGCTGACGGCAGACTTGTTGTACACGGTCATTTCCCGGTCTGCCAAGGGGTCCGTTGTATAACCGTGCCAGCTGATAAAATCCAAGGGAAGGCGATAGTTATAGCAAAAACGGATCAGGTCATAGATGAGGCTACGTTCGGGAGTAATAACGCTGTTGCCATCGAGATTCTGGAACCACCAGCTCGTACTGGGGCCGCCGACAGGAATAAAAAGCTTGGTTTCCTGCCTAAGCTCCTGTACCGCCTCGGCTACCGCGCGATACAGGTTAAGGTACTCCTGTTTTCTGCCCAAGAAGAAATCGTCGACATCCGGAGCGCTCCACACCTCATACCATACGTTGAGTTTCTTTTCGCAACTCAAATACCATATGTGCCCTTTAATCAGCTGTTTGAAGGCCTTGATGTCGCCCGGAGCGCTTTTCTTATTCAGCACCTTACCCATGCCCGCGGGAATGCCGAAGATATCCAGGATCACCACGCCGCCGGCTTCGTTTATTTGCCTGATAATCTGCTCGTAATTCGCCAAGAGCTTTGTCTGGGCATCCTTGTCCTTGGCGAGCTCGCCGATTTCCCAAAGGCTATACTGTAAGCGGTATATGTTACCGAAGCCAATGTCTTTCTGCCAGGCGGCAAGCGCCTCGGGGGCGGCCACGGTCTGAGGCCAGGTGGGAATGCGATGATAGCCGCGGCCGCTTACGTCGATGCCGGGCCGCAAGACAGGAGGCAGGAGAATGGTATCGGCGCGAACATCCAGTTTGAATTCAAGATCTCCGTCCTGAGCAACGGCGCTCGGACCGAAAAAGACAGCGGCCGATAACAACACGAAGAACAACGCCCTAAAAAAGCTTTTCATCTGTCAGTTTTTTCTGCACCCTCACAATCGAACGGGACTTACCGGAATGCTCGTCTACGTCAATGACCACGCCGTGCAGCTGGATATCGCCTTCGGCTACCTCAAATCTGGTAGGTAAAGACGTGATAAAACGCTCCAGGACATCCTCGGTCCTTCTTCCGATAACGGAGGCGTAAGGGCCGGTCATGCCTGCATCGGTGATATAGGCAGTTCCCTGCGGCAGTATCTTTTCGTCCGCAGTTTGAATGTGGGTATGGGTGCCCAGCACCGCGGAAACCCTGCCGTCCAGATACCATCCAAGGGCGACCTTTTCGGAGGTGGCCTCGGCATGCACATCAACCACAATAACCGGCGTCTGCGGCAGGAGAATCTCTACTGCCTGACGGGCTGCCCGGAAAGGGCATTCCAGCGCTTCCATAAAAACCCTGCCCTGAATATTAATGACGCCGACTTTCAGGTTGCCGCCGAGGGAAAATGCACAAAATCCCCTACCAGGCGTGCCGCCGGGAAAATTCGCCGGCCGCAAAATGCGTTCTTCCTGATCGATGATATCCAGGATATCCCGCTTCTTCCAGATATGATCGCCAGAGGTAAGAACCGAGACGCCCGAAGAGAACAACTCGGACGCCACTTTGGCAGTAATGCCCGAGCCGCCTGCGGCGTTCTCGGCATTGGCAATGACAAAATCGAGGCCGTATTCGTTTGTAAGCTCTGGCAGGAGCCTATGTATGGCTTGGCGGCCAGGGTTGCCTACCACATCGCCAATAAAAAGTATCTTCATCTTTATTTTGCGTATTCGATTGCCCGCATTTCCCTGATGACCGTAACCTTGATCTGGCCGGGGTATTCCATGCCTTCCTCAATCTTTTTACGGATCTCGCGCGCAAGGCTAATCGCCTCCGCATCGGCAATCTTATCCGGCTGCACGATGATGCGTATTTCTCTGCCGGCTTGTATGGCGTAGGACTTCTCAACCCCTTTAAAGAGATTAGCAATGGACTCCAGCTTCTCCAGCCTCTTGATATAGGTTTCCAGGGTTTCGCGTCGCGCACCCGGCCGGGCAGCGCTGATGGCATCTGCGGCCACTGCCAGGACATCGTAAGGGGTTTTTAATTCTGCCTCTTCATGATGGGCCTCGATTGCCGCCACCACAACGGCAGACTCATTATATTTCCTGGCCAGGTCCATCCCGATTTTGGCGTGAGTGCCTTCGACCTGATAATCAACGGCCTTGCCGATATCGTGCAAGAGGCCGACGCGACGGGCAATCTTGGTATCCAGCCCTAATTCTGAAGCCATGACCCCCAGCAGAAAGGCGACTTCTTTGGAGTGCTGCAGGGCGTTTTGGCCGAAACTGGTGCGGTATTTAAGCCTGCCCAAAAGCTTGATCAATTCCGGGTGCAGCCCATCGACGCCGGCTTCAAATGCCGCTTTTTCGCCTTCCTCGCGGATCTTCTCGTCCATTTCTTTCTTAGTCTTTTCGACGATCTCCTCAATGCGGCCGGGATGGATCCTGCCGTCGGTAATCAACTTTTCCAGGCTCAAGCGGGCAACCTCTCGCCGCACGGTATCAAAACCGGACAAGGTAACGGCCTCAGGAGTGTCGTCAATGATAACATCGACGCCGGTCGCCATTTCCAGGGCGCGGATATTCCTACCCTCTCGCCCGATAACCCTACCCTTCATCTCGTCGTTGGGCAAATTCACAACGCTGACCGTCGATTCGACAGTATGCTCCACCGCGCACCTCTGAATGGCCAAGCTGATAACTTCCCTGGCCTTCTTATCCGAAGTGCCGCGCAGTTCCTCTTCATACCGCTTAATGTGGATCGCCTTTTCGGCGTTTAATTCTTCGTTGAGACGGCTGAGTAAAATCTGCCTTGCCTCTTCAATTGACAAGGAAGAAATCTTTTGCAGCCTCTCCTTCTCTTCGGCGATAAGGGCATGCAGCTGACCGTCTTTGACCTTTAAGGCGTCCTCCTGCTTCTTGATGTTTTCCTTACCGGCCTCGATTTCTTTTTCCTTCTTTTCCAAAAGATCCAGGCGGCGGTCAATGTTTTCCTCTTTCTGGCTTAGCCGCTTTTCCAAATTGGTCAGCTCCTGGCGCCTCTCCTGCGTCTGGCGTTCGAAGTCCTGGCGCATGTGGTACATCATATCCTTGGCCTCGAGCTCGATCTCCCGACGCCTGTCCTGGGCCTCTTTCTTGGCCTGTTCTATGATATACTTTGCCTTATCCTCGGCATCCTGGATTTTTTTCTCTGCAACGTACTTGCGCAAAGAATACCCCAGGATTACCGACAACGCAGCGATGAAAATGCAAATTATCACGGTCGGTATCACGTTCTGTACCCTCCTTTAGCTTTTGATATGCGTGAGTAAGTGCTTACCTTAACGCTTTTGAAAGGGCGTGGATGATGGAGATGGGCCTGTTGTTACAGGGGGGCGGCCGATAAGGCGTTGTTACGCACAGATAACTTTATCGACACGCGCGTCGGTTGCCACTGTGGGAATATCAGGTAAGATTTGGAAGTCAAAGGCCAAGCCGATAGAGACCGTTTTCTTGGGGATCTTCTGCAAGAAGCGGTCATAGTAGCCCTTGCCGCGTCCTAAACGGTTGCCGCGCGTATCAAAGGCAATGCCCGGCACAATAACCAGATCTAAATCCTCTAATCGCATAAACTCTTTAACCGCAGGCTCATACACCCCGTACAAGCCCTTTACCAGCTGCGTGACATCCTTCATGCGGCAGGGCCGCATGGTTCTGTCTTTCCTGCATACCGGTGCTGCGATTATCTTACCTAATTTTTTTGCATGCGTGATCATTTGACGCGTATCAACTTCTCCATCAAAGGTGACGTAAAACATCACCCGTTTTGCCCTCTTAAACAACTGAGTCCTAAACAGTTTAGACTTGATCTGTCCACTTTTTCTGTTTCGGCTTTCCTCCTCCTGAGTTTTAAGCTTCCCTAAAATTCTATTACGAAGTTGCGTCTTTGTCAACATGGCTGCCTTGTCGCTTATAGTAATCTTCTATCGCGGACTTCAGCGCCTCCTCTGCCAGAACCGAGCAGTGCATCTTAACCGGGGGCAGGCCGCCTAAAGCCTCAGCTACCATCTTATTGGTAATCTTCAGGGCCTCTTCGATGGTCTTACCTTTAACCATCTCCGTAACCATGGAACTGGTGCTGATGGCTGCGCCGCAACCAAAGGTTTTAAAGGTGACGTCCGCGATAACGCCGCCCTCAATCTTCACATACATCCGCATCACGTCTCCGCAGACCGGATTGCCGACATTGCCGACGCCGTTGGCATCCTTAAGCTCGCCGACGTTTCTCGGATGCAGGAAATGATCCATTACTTTATCGCTATACTGTTCCATCTAACTTACCATTAAGACCTTGTGCGGTTTTAAGGTCTTTTTAAAGTTTTTCGGGCCCTGAACTTTCTTCAGCTGGCCGGCTTTTTGTTTCTTGTCCAGCTCGTTGTAGATCAAAACCCAGGCGCAATCCTTGTCTTTGTCTACTTCGCATTTCCCCTTGTTCATGCCGCCGCAGGGGCCGTTTAAGAGCCCTTTTGCACACAGGGTCACCGGACAAATGCCTGCCGTGATACCCAAAACACAATCCCCGCACGCGGAGCATTTCTCATAGAAGTTGCCTTGAGCATCCATCACCGCGCCGCAGATACTGTTGCAGCCGGGAAGCACCGCCAGGCCAAAACGCTGGTTGTCTTTCACCGACTGGACCCCTAATCCGCAGGCCATAACCACAATCGCTTCAGCTTCACGCGCAGCCTTGCTGTTCTTGGCCAATTCCGTCTTGATCTGTGCGGCAATACAAGGGGCACCGGGGACGCAAGTTCCGGAAACAACCTTGCCTGCCCCTTCAAGCCGTGCCTTTAAAGCAAGGAGCTCCGGCTGGCCGCCGGTTTTACAGGTAGCGGCACATTCCCCGCAACCGACCAGCAAGACCCTGGCGTAGCCTTGTAAGCTATCTAGTATCTCTTCAAGGGGTTTCTGCTCTGTAATAATCATTCTTAAAATTTTATCACGCTTTCAGCGTGCGTTCAACCAAAATTTAAGACCAATCCTCATTACGGAAGTATTCTTTCATCATCTCCCAAAGCTTTTCGTCCCTTCCGGCAAGAGGCGGAAGAACCCCATCGGAATCGACATCAAACCCCGCATCCTGCCCGGGGCTGCTTTCAATCTCGACAAACCTCTTGAGGATATCCCCCTCTTCCAAGAAGCGGGAGGCCTGGGTAAACACCGAACCGGCCTCTCCGAAATAGCTGCGGCTGGACCGGTCAATGTGGGGCTTGAGCAAGAACAGGTTTTCTTTGGCCCGGGTCGCTGCCACGTAAAAGAGCCGGCGTTCTTCTTCGATAGACTCCTCTTGCTCCAAAGATAAATACGACGGTAGGTGGCCTTCGGCCAGATAGATCACAAAAACCGTATGCCATTCCAACCCTTTCGCCGAATGGATGGTGGAAAGCGTAAGGGAGGAGTCATCTTTGTCTTGCGTGCCGGATTCCACGACGCTGCGTTCTGGCGGCTCAAGGGCGATGTCCGATAAAAACTCCTGCAAGGAGTCGTAACGGCCGGCGATGCGTATAAGCGAATCGAGGTCGTTCAAGCGCTTATCAAAGTCATCGTATTTTTCTTTCAAGAGCGGCTCATACGACCGCAAGAACAAGCGGATCAGCTCCGCAGGGCCCTGCCCCTGAGCGTCTGCCTCTTTAAGGAGCTCAAGCAGCTGAGCCAATTCCGGGTGCTTCTGAATAAGCCTGTTGTCGATTGGGGCATTCTTTTGCTGCGCCAGGATCGAGCCGATGATCCGCTCGGCAGTCTTGGGTCCGATCCCGCGCATCAACAGCAGCACCCGATACCAGCTGACCTCGTCAACGGCGTTATAGGCGATGCGCAGGTATGAAATAACGTCTTTGATGTGTGCAGCTTCAATGAACTTTTGACCGCCGTATTTGACAAACGGGATATTGCGGCTAGCCAGCTCTATTTCCAGGTCGTTGGAGTGCCACCCGGAACGAAACAGCACTGCAATATTGTTTAATTCAATACCCTCCTCCCGCAATTGAAGTATCTTATCCGCCACATATCTTGACTGGGCATGCTCATCCGCCGCATCCACATACACCGGCAGACGCAGCCCTCCTTTTTTGGTATACAGGTTTTTCTCAAACTTCTCGCCGGCAAAGCGTATTACCTCGTTGGCCAGGTTTAAAATCGGCTGCGTGGAACGGTAATTCTCTTCCAGGGTAATGATCTTGGCATCGCTAAAAATCTTTGGGAAATCGATGATGTTCTTAAAATTTGCCCCGCGAAAGGAATAAATACTCTGCGCATCGTCGCCAACCACCATGATATTCTTGTGCTCAGAGGCCAATAAACAGGCGATAAGCCCCTGAAGTTTATTGGTATCCTGGTATTCATCCACCATAATGTACCTGTATTTTTGGCACAACTTCAAGCGTACATCGGGGTGCCGGCTCAACAGGGTTTTCAAATACACCAGCAAGTCGTCGTAATCGACCAAGGCCTTTACCTGCTTATACGCCGCATACTCCTGGCGTATTTTCTCTATCTCCTGCACCCACTGGATGAACTGGGGATACTCTTCATACAACACGGTTTCCAAATCATCGGACTTATTAACGCACTTGGAAATCACTTCAAGCAGGGCCTGTTTTCTGGGGAATCGCTTCTCCGCTTTATGAAACCCCAGTTGCGTGCGAATCAAATTAACCGTATCCTCGGCATCGGATTGGTCGAGGATCGTGAAGTGGGGAGCCAGCCCCACCAGATACGCGTATTTGCGCAGCGTCATATGCGCGAATGAATGGAACGTGCCGCCCGCCACATGCTGGCATCTATTGTCCAATAACAGCGAAGCACGGCGCAGCATCTCCTGGGCTGCCTTACGGGTAAAGGTAAGCAGCAGGATCTGCCCGGGATTTACCCCCCGTTCGACCAAATAGGCCACCCGGTACACAAGTACCCTGGTTTTGCCGCTGCCTGCGCCCGCAATCACCAAATACGGCCCTTCCGTTGCCTGCACCGCCGACAACTGCCCTGGATTAAGCTCTTTTTCATAATCGATGGCTTCTTTCATAAGGGCCTTATTATAGCACAGCCGCTCTCTAGGCGATACCTTTTCTTGGCCGGAGCAATTAACGGCTTCGGCAGAAACGAAGCACGGCCCGATTGCTGAATGCCGCGCGAGACCCCCCCGTCAACTCTCCGGGGCATCTGACAGCGGCACCCCAACGCCAACGGCTCATAACAGACAGGGCATTCCTGCGTCCTTCTCATCTCTACCACCCCCTTACTTAAGAGAGCCTGGCTATCTGCGCCTTCATGTGCTTGTGTCCATACTCATAATATTTGATGCTTGAGGAAAAGAAAGGTTTCGTTCTCTTAAGCGGGTTTTATTCGCGGGGAGCGTCGGGCTGGTTACGCAGCTTTTCCAGGCGTTGTTTTATCTTAGCCTCATGGCCGATCTCGGTAGGCTCATAATAGGAAACGGCCAGACGGGTATATTGCTGCTTTACATGGTGGTCCGCATAGTCGTGCGCATATTTATACCCCTTGCCGCGGCCAAGCGTTGCGGCGCCGGGATAAGAGGCGTCTTTGAGATGATCGGGAACCTCCTGAACTTTCTTTTGTTCGATGTCTCCCCAGGCCTTATCAATGGCCAGGTATGAGGCGTTTGATTTCGGCGCACAGGCAACATAAATGGCGGCCTGTGCCAAGGGAATGCGCGCCTCCGGCATGCCCACAAACTCCGCAACCTGCAGGGCGGCGTTCGCCAGCACCAAGGCCAGCGGATCGGCATTGCCTACATCCTCGGCGGCAGCGATACAGATTCTACGTGCGACAAAACGCGGGTCCTCCCCGGCATAAAGCATCTTGGCCATCCAATAGATCGCGGCATCCGGATCGGAACCGCGCATGGATTTAATGAACGCCGAGGCCGTATCATAGTGCGCGTCTTCATCTTTGTCATAGAGAACGGCTTTCTTCTGAATCGACTCCGCAGCTGCCGCCAGGTCGAACACGATAGAGCCGTCCCTGGATTTCGGACTGGTCAGTACGCCGACTTCCAGGGCGTTCAATGCCCGCCGGGCATCGCCTTCGCAGGCCTTGGCCAAGAAAACAAGCGCTTTCTTCTCGGCCTTAACCTTAAGTTCGCCCAGGCCGCGGGTCTTGTCTTTAAGGGCCGCGGAGAGTATGCGTAGTATTTCCGCCGGTTCCAGGGTCTTTAATTCGAACACCAGAGAGCGCGACAAAAGCGGAGAGACAAGAGAAAAAAACGGATTATGGACCGTGGCTCCGATGAGAATGGGGTTGCCGTCTTCGACGTCCGGCATCAACACGTCCTGTTGAGCCTTGTTAAACCGATGTATCTCATCGATAAAGAAAATGGTTTTCTTACCGGTAGCGGTTTTTCTTTGCTTGGCTTGCGCAATAACCCTGCGCAGCTCTTCTACGTTCGAGGTGGTGGCGTTGATGGCAGCATAGAATGCCTTGGTCATGTTCGCGATGCACCAGGCCAGCGATGTTTTGCCGATACCCGGCGGGCCGTATAACACAAGGGAGCTAATGCGGTCAGCCTCTATTGCCCGACGCAGGAGTTTACCTTTACCCAAGATATGCTCTTGGCCTATAAACTCGTTAAGGCTCGCCGGCCGCATGCGCACCGAAAGAGGTAAGTCTTTTTGTAACAAGGTGTTACCTTCCTGAGCGAAGAGGTCTATTTTTTCTTTTCTCATGTGCGTCTCAATAAAAAAATCCCCGCCTGTGCCGTTGGGGATGATGGTGCTGAACCGTTTTGGTTTCAGGTGGGTGCTGTCCCTTTGGCGCCTAAGCGCCAACGGAGTCAAAGCTCCCGTGAAATTAGTGTTGGTTCACTAATCATCAAATTCCCCAACAAACACTGCAGGGATATGTAAGACTTGCAGCATAAAAAGCATACCACATCCTTGCCCGAAAGTCAACTGTTAACGTATCCGGGCCCCCAGCGCATCGGTGAGCCCCCGAAGGACCTCGGCATGCAGTGCGTTTATTTCTGCATCGGTAAGGGTGCGCTCCGAGGAACGATAGCGACAGGAAACGGTCAGGCCCTTAAAGCCCGTCTCGATTTGCTTGCCCTTGTAGTAATCGGTGATTTCTGTTGCTTCCAAAAAATTCCCGGCCAGCTTGCGTATCGTTTCTTTGACCTGGGCGACGGGAATTTCTTCTTTCAAAACCAGGCTTATATCACGCAGGATCTCGGGGTATACCGGCCAAGGAACAAATTTTTTCCCCAGACGCGCCAAAGAAAAAAGCTTTGCCAGGTCGATTTCCAGAGCAAAGACGTCTTTGTTTTTGATGTCGAATCGCTCCAGGATTTCCCTGCGTATGCGTGTCATCACGCCAACCCGCAGTCTGCCTATATGCGCTTCTATTATGTCCGGGGCGGCCGTACACACAAAGGCGCATTCCTGCAGCTTGATTCCCAGGCGCTCACAGACGATCTGCAGTATTCCTTTTACATGCAAAAAACCGGGCGTGTCCTGGACTGCCCCCTCCCCAAGCCACAGAGATCTTCTGCCGCATAATGCTACGCCCAAAAACAGCTCCTCTTTAAGCGATGGGCCCGCATTGCAAAAGATGTTGGCGATCTCAAAGACGGCTACATATTCCTGTTTTTGATTCAGGTTGCGACCGACGCACCTGATGAGGCTAGGAAGCAGGGTTGGCCTTAGCACCTCTTGTTCCTTGCTCAAGGGATTCATGATCTCCGGCGCCTGCGCGCTCCCCGGATCAAAACCCTCCAGGATGTCCCGGGGGATCAGGCTGTGCGTGATCACCTCGTCGAGCCCTAAGCTGAGGAGAGTGTTCTTTAGCTGTACGACCAGCTCGTGCGGACCGATAACGTCCGGTTGCGGGATAATCGGCGGCAACGTAGTCGGGATGTTCTCGTAGCCGAATATGCGCGCCACTTCTTCGATGAGGTCCGCTTCCAGGTTTACGTCCGGCCGGAAAGAAGGCACTTCGACTAAAAAGCTGCCTTTTGTATGTGCCTTAACGCCGAAACCCAGGCTGCTCAGGATCCTCTTTACATGGCCGGCGGAAATATCTTTTGCGCCGGTGAGCGCATGCACGGCCGCCAGGCTTACTCTGATACGCTTGGCTTTCGCCTCAAGTAAGGGCGACCGTACGCTAACCGTGTTTTTGCCTCCGGCAACTTCGCGAATCAGCTCTACCGCTAGGAATGACGCGTATTCCGTGCCGGCAATATCTACGCCGCGCTCAAAGCGGTACGCAGAATCGCTCTGCAAACCAAGGACTCTCTTTCCAAGCCGCACCACTACCGGATTAAAAACGGCGGCCTCCAGCAGGACGTGTTGCGTGCGCTCGTCAACCTCGGTGCCTTTGCCGCCCATAATCCCGGCAACGGCTACCGGGGCGCTGGTATCGGCAATAACCAATACTTCGCCGGTCAGAGACTTCTGCTGTCCGTCAATAAGCACCAGCTTTTCGCCTGGCCTTGCCCGGCGCACCACGATGGTATCGGAATTCAATTTATCGAGGTCAAAGGCGTGCAAGGGCTGTCCCCAGGCGAACATGATATAGTTTGTGGCGTCAACGATATTGTTGATACTGCGACAACCAATGGCCTCCAGCCTCTCCTTGAGCCACGCGGGGGAAGGACCGACATGCACGTCGCGGATGATCCGGGCGGTATAGACGGGGCAATCTTTTTTGCTTTCGATGCGGATGCGGAATTGTTTCGCGGATGCGCCGGGTGCGATGCGATATGCGGCCCTAGCCGTTACGGGAACCTTGATCTTCTTATCCGTAAGCGCCGCCACCTCCCGGGCAATGCCGACTACGCTTAACCAGTCAGGCCGGTTTGAGGTAATCTCCACCTCGAACACAAAATCATTGCCGACCGGCGTAATCGAACCGACCTCCAGGCCTGCCATGGTCAATATATCCGCCAGCCTTCCGGGCGCGATATGCACTCCTACGAAATCTTTTAACCAGCTATAGGTGAATTTCATCGTCTAGAATTGCGCAAGAAACCGCATGTCGTTCTCATAGAACAATCTGATGTCATCAATGCCGTACTTAAGCATGGCAATACGCTCTACGCCCATACCGAAGGCAAAACCGGTATAGATATCGGGGTCATAGCCGACATTCCGCAAGACATTCGGATGGATCATGCCCGAGCCAAGGATCTCCAACCACCCTTTTCTTCCGCACACGGAACAACCCTTTCCTTTGCAGATCTTGCAGGAAATATCAACTTCTGCGGAAGGCTCGGTGAAAGGGAAAAAGTGCGGTCGGAAACGCATATTGATCTCCTGACCAAAAATGCCCTTGGCAAAAAATTCAAGCACCCCTTTTAAATCGGAAAGCCGTATACCCCGGTCAACCATAAAGCCTTCTACTTGGTGAAACATAAACGAGTGCGACGCGTCCACGGCATCGGGCCGATAGACCCGGCCCGGCACCACCACGGCCAACGGAGGCTTGGCTTGTTTCATGGCGCGCACCTGCACCGGAGAGGTATGACTACGCAACAGAAGCTTGGGGGCATTCTTGATATAGAACGTATCGAAAGCATCCCTAGAGGGATGTTCTAAGGGAATGTTCAAGCCGGTGAAATTGTTGTATTCTGTCTCAACCTCCGGCCCCTCAACGATGCGAAAACCCATGCGGCCAAAGAGGCAACAAATCTCATCCATCACCTGCGTAATCGGGTGCAGGTGGCCTACCCCCTGCGCCACGGCGGGAAGGCCAATGTCAACGCCGCTGCGAATAACGGCGGTGGGGCCGGCGGAAGCTGTGCCTGCCTTACCGACAAGAGAAGCCTCTATGGTAGCAAGCGCGCTTTCTATCTTATTTTTTAAGGCATTGACTTGCTGACCAAAAACAGGGCGCTGCTCGGCCGGCAGGGTCGGGATAGAGCTGGTCAACTGGGCCAAGAGCCCTTTTCTGCCCAGATACTTGACCCGGCACTCCTCCAGCCCCTGAAAAGAAGATATCTCCCCGAGCTGCGCGTCTAAGCTGTTTTTAATCGTCTCGATATCAATACCAGACATATGCACACCACCAGCGTTATCGCCATATTGCGTTTGTTGACGTCCAACCGTTCACCCAGCGGCTTTCCAGGGGCAATGATGCGGACTGCCTCGGCATGAATATCCAGGTCGCCGCCGTGCTGGGGACAGGCGCGCCGGAACACGCCGGACACCTCGATCCAGTCCCCCTTTGACTTATAGGTGCCGCCGCGGATTATCCGGACGGCTGCGGCCCGGGGCAACCAGACGCCGATTGCGTTATCCGCGTCATTGATATTCACCCAGGCATAGTCGCCGCGTAGCATTATATCACCGATAACCTCCCCTGCATAGGTGACGGTTTGGCCGTCATATGCGCTGGCTTTATCGATGAGCTCCCCGGAGCGTATCGGCTGCGCATAGGCAAGGCAGGCGCTGAAAAAAAAGGCGCACGCCAAAATCCCTAAGCCGAATGCCTTTAGGTTCTTCATCGTCCTCTCGCCAGTGCGACAAAAAAACCGATCAGGGTAAATACCGACATGAATTCCAGACGGCCGGCCCACATTTGGATAATGTACGTCACCTTCAGCGTCGCGGGCATAGAAGCCTGGGTAATCCCGCAGGATAAACCTACATTAGCCGCCGCAGAGGTGGATTCAAACAGAGATAACAGGAACGGATACCCGAAATACATCCCCACCAGGGCGCCGGCTCCGTATAATAAAAGATACGCCAGGGTAATCAAAAGCGCGGAGCGCGCCATCTTATCCTCGATAAAAAGATCTTTGATGTGGTGGAATCTCTTTACTACAATTGCCCGCTCCGGGAGGATGATCCTTTTGATGTCTTCCAGGAGCGCTTTAAAAATAACGCCTATGCGCAACATCTTGATCGCGCCGGTGGTCGAGCACACCGCCCCGCCCAGGGCCATGGCACAGATGACCCCTACCAACGCCAGGTCATTCCACTCGGTGACGAACTGCCGGGCATAGATGGTCTGATACCCCGTGCCGGTGTGCCCGGAAATAAGCTGAAAGAAGCCCTTGCGGAAGAGCATGAGCGCATCGGGGTAAATGTTGATCGCGCGCAGGCCGACGGCGGTAATAAAGAAGGTAACGAGCACCGCCAGGAAGAGAGACCGCGTCTCGATGTTCCGGAAGATCTCTTTGCGATTTCCGGTCCAGACGTGGTAATGCAGTCTGAAATTAAGCGCACCTAATATCATAATCACCACGGTAATAATTTCCATGGGTGCGCTGTGGTAATAGAGAGCGCTCTGGGAATTCGGGGTAAACCCGCCGGTATCAAATGCGGCCATGAACAAACAGGCGCCGTGGAAAAAGGCATTCAACGGCCTCATGCCGCTGGCAATGCCTACGATCCCTAGGGTGACGGTGCTTATGAGCAAATACACAATGCTCACCAGCCAGATGAAACGGCTGGTGTGCATGACATTAGGCAGTATTTTTTCATCCCTGGCCTCTCCTACGTACATCCTGAAGGCAGAGGAACCCTTCACCAGAAAGGAAAGTCCGACGATAACGATGCCCTGGCCTCCGATAAACATAATCAAGTGCCGCCAGAGATTATGCGTTAAAGACAGGTGGTCCAGATCCTGCGCCAACGACAGCCCTGTGGTAGCGAACCCCGACATGGCTTCAAAACAGGCGTCCAGATACGACTTCCAATGACCGCTTAAATACAAAGGGATGGCGCCCAGAAGCGTGGCGACCAGCCAGGAAAGAGAAACCACAATCATCCCCTGCTTCCAATCCAGTTCCGTTTCCGTAAAACAGAACCTGGTCAGGATCAGGCCGCATATAAGAGTGATCTCCAGGGTAATCAAAAAATCCAGGGTGGGGTTTATCTCGTTAAAGACCAGGCCTGCGGCTATCGGCACAACCATGGTCAGGCCTAAGCCTAGGATAATCTTGCCTAAATAATAACCGATGTTTTTGAGGTCATCGAGGCCGGGGCGCAGGATCATCGTTTGAAAGAAAAAACCAGGCACACCAGAAATGCTGCCAACAGTATGGCTGCGGTGTAGGCGATTTCCGTCACGATTCCCAAGAGTGCCTTTTCGTAACTGTGAGGTCTCATTTTATTAGAGCTTGCCTACGAGCATATGCAAAAGTTGAGGCTCATTGCCGATCAAGGTAATGGCGATAATATCGTCCCCAGGCTCAAGGACCGTGGTGCCCTTCGGGACGATAACCTCGTCCTTGCGTACGATGGAAACGAACACCGAATCGGCAGGCAGCTTGATGTCCTGGACCATCTTGTTGATGACGGGAGAGTCTTCGGGCAGGTCCACGCGTACAATGGCCAGCTTCCCGCGCTTGAAACTCATCAAATTTACAAAGTCGGAGAAGGAAACCTCCTCTTCGATGATCTTGGCGGTGATTTTAGTGGTATCTATGGGCACATCAATACCCAACTCAGAAAAGGTGTGTTCGTTATCGGGATTGTTGACCCGGCCCACGGTGCGTTGGACGCTGAACTTTTCTTTCGCTACCTGACAGATAATCAAATTGTCTTCGTCGTCTCCGGTAACCGCCGCTACCACATCGGCGCGCGGTGCGCCGGCCTCCTCAAGGATGTTCGGGTCGCAACCGTCTCCCTGGACCACCAGCACCTCAAGTTGCTTGGCGATGTCCTCACAACGGGAACGATCCCTGTCCACGATGCTGACGACGTGTTTGCTCGCCACCAGCCGCTTGCTTAAAAAATAACCCACCTTGCCTGCACCGACAATCACGATATACATTGTTTCACCCCAACATTACAATCCCATTTTCTCTTTTATCTTCTTGAGGCTGGCCACTTTGACTACGGCCATCAACATGTCCCTGCTCTGAAGCACGGTCTCCGGCTCGGGGATAATGACTCCGTCGAGACGCCGTATCGTCACAACCAGGAGCTCCTGGGGGAGATTGATGCTTTTCACGGGGAGGCCGGCCATCTCCTTTTTGACTTCGATCTCAATGACTCCCAGGTCTTTGGTCTCAATCAGATAGCTGGAAAAGCGGCTTTCGATTATCTTGTCCCTGATCATGGAGGCAAACAGAATGGTCCCGCTGAGGACATCCATGCCCAGGGCAGCGTAGATGTGCGCCCGCTGCGGGTCGTAGACGCGGGCAATGACTTTGGGGACGTTGAATATTTTTTTAGCTACCTGTGCGGAAATAAGGTTGGTGTTGTCGCCGTTAGTGACCGCGCAGAAGGCATCGGCTTTCTCGATGTCGGCCTGTTTCAGCAGTTCGAGGTCGAAGCCGTTACCGGCGAGCGTCAAGCCGTTAAAGGTCGTTCCCAGCCGCTCAAACGAAGACCGCTCCTTGTCGACGACTACCACGTTATGGCCTTCTGCCGACAAGAGCCTAGCTAGTTCCGAACCGACCCTGCCACAGCCTACTATGATGACGTGCATAGCGACCTCCGTTTGTAAAACGGATTATTTTTTGACCAGCGCCACCAACTCTGCGAAGATCTTGGGCTCTCTGACCGCCAAATCAGCCAGCATTTTCCTATCCAGGCCGACCTTGGCATTCTTGAGGCCTTTCATAAATGCGCTATAGGTGATACCGCAGTTGCGGCAGGCGGCATTGATACGCGTAATCCACAAACCCCGTATTTGCCGCTTTTTGTTACGGCGATCACGGTAGGCATACACCAGCGCATGCATAAGCGCGCGGCGGGCCTGGCGATATTGCTTGCTCCTGTCCCCCCAGAATCCCTTGGCGCTTTTTAGCAGCCGGCGTTTTCTTTTGCGTGTAGCGACACTGTGTTTTATTTTAGCCATGAAACCTCCTTACACATACACATCTTTGGGTTAGCGATACCTACCCGTATGGGAGCATGCGCTTGATGTACTTTACGTCCTGAGAGCCAGTGACGGTTTGCGCCTTCCTCATCGATCTGAGTTTTTCTGGTTCCTTGACGGACATAAGGTGGCTCTTGCCCCCGGGATGAAACTTTACTTTTCCCTTTTTGGTAAGTCTAAATCTTTTTGCAACGCCCTTTTTAGTTTTTAACTTTGGCATCTGTTCTCCTTGCGCTACTTGTAGTCCTATTACTTCGGGGCAATGACCAGCGATATAACCCTGCCCTCTAAAAGCGGCTCTTTTTCCACTTGACCGTCGTTTTGCGTATCGGTAATAAATTTATCTAAAATCTTTCGGCCCAAATCCATGTGCTCCATCTGCCTGCCCCTGAAGAAGAGATTGACCTTGACCTTGTCTTTCTTCTGGAGGAAGGCTACCGCCTGTTTAACTTTAGTCTGGAAATCATGCTCGTCGATATTGGGCTTCAGACGGATCTCTTTAAGCCGGCCCTGCTTCTGATGTTTTTTGGCCTCGCGTTCCTTTTTTTCCTGGTCGTATTTAAACTTGCTGAAATCTATGATCCGGCAGACCGGCGGGGCTGCCTGTGAGGCGACCTCAACCAGGTCTAATTCGTGCTGATTAGCCATTTCCAACGCCCGCTGGATGGGGACAACCCCCAACTGGTTGCCGTCAGGACCGATAAGTCGAACTTCCGGTACGCGTATTCTGTCATTGATACGAATGAACTTTTTTATGGTAACCACCTCCTTTTACTAAATGCGCTGCAACTCCTGCGTTAACCTTTGTACAAAATCTGCGACCGACATGGTGCCCATATCGCCGAGCCCTTTTTTCCTGACCGCGACCACTCCTTGTTTGGCCTCGCGTCCGCCGACCACCAGACAGTACGGGATTTTTTCTACCTCTGCCTGCCGGATGCGTTTATCCAGGGTTTCGTTACGGCTATCCAACTCGATCCGAATACCCGTTTCTGCCAGGGCCTTCTTCACCGTCTGGCTGTATTCCATGACGTCGGGCTTGATCGGAATAATCATCACCTGCACCGGCGCAAGCCATAGGGGCAGCGCGCCGGCATAATGCTCAAGGAGCGCACCAATAAATCTCTCGAGGCTACCCAAGAGCACGCGGTGGAGCATGATCGGCTGCCGCTGGCTGCCGTCGGCGTCAACGTAGGCAAGGTCGAACCTCTTGGGGAGCGCAAAATCACACTGGATGGTAGCGCACTGCCATTTGCGCTTGAGGGCATCCTTGAGCTTGATGTCGATCTTCGGTCCGTAGAACGCGCCGTCGCCGGCATTGACCTCATAGGCCAGGCCTTTTTCTTTCAGGGAATCTTCCAGTGCTGAAGTTGCCCGCTGCCAGTCCTCTTCAGAGCCGATGTATTTTTCCGGGCGGGTGCTTAACTCGATCCCTAGATCCTGAAAACCGAATACCTTCATCGTATCAAATACAAAGTCGATAATCGCCTTGATCTCTTCTTTAAGTTGCTCGGGAAGACAGAAGATGTGCGCATCGTCCTGGGTAAAACCCCGCACGCGCAACAGGCCGTGCAATACCCCGGCCTTTTCATGCCGATACACCGTGCCCAGTTCAAAGAGCCGCAAAGGCAAATCCCGGTAGCTGCGGCCCTTTGATTGGTAAATCAAGATGTGCCCCGGACAATTCATGGGCTTGAGCACGAATTCTTTCTCGTCTATCTTAAACGTGTACATATTCTCTTTGTAATAATCATAGTGGCCGGAGGTTTTCCATAGTTCTGCCTGCATGATGTGCGGGGTGATGACCAGCTGATAGCCGCGCTTGAGATGCTCTTGCTTCTCGTAATCCTCGATGATCTTGCGCAGGAGCGCGCCCTTGGGATGATAGAACACCAGCCCCGGCCCGGCAGATTCATGATAGATGTCGAAGTACTCCAGTTGCGGCCCCAGTTTGCGGTGGTCGCGATTTTTTGCTTCTTCCAGGTTCTTGAGGTATTCCTCGAGTTCTTGCGCTGTGTAAAAACAAGTGCCGTAAATGCGCTGGAGCATGGGGTTGGTTTCAATGCCGTGCCAATACGCACCGGCTACCGACAAAAGCTTAAAGGCTTTGATCGCGCCCGTTGCCGCAATGTGCGGACCGCGGCACAGGTCTACAAAATCCGCGCCTGTTTTGTATACGGAAACCGTCTGATCCGGCAGCGCCCGAATAAGCTCGACCTTGTAATCTTCATGCAGCCCCATAAACAACTCTATCGCCTTCTCGCGAGGAATCTCTTCCCGTATGAATGGCTCGTTGCGGGAGATGATTTCGCGCATCCTCTCTCCTATCCGGAGCAGATCCTCATCGCTGAACGGCTCCTTTTTATCGAAATCGTAGTAGAACCCGTCTTCAATCGCAGGGCCGATGGCTAATTTGGCGTCCGGCCAAAGCTGTTTTACCGCCTCGGCCATTACGTGAGAACAAGAATGCCTTAGGGTGTCGAGATCTATTTTTACGTTTTGCATTTTTTCAAGTGGGCCCAAGAGGAGTCGGACCTCTGACCTTTGCGATGTCAACGCAACGCTCTAACCAACTGAGCTATGAGCCCATAGCTATTACTTATCGGAGCCATCCCCGAAGGGGATGAGCCTCCCGCGTTACTTATCTGAGCCACCCCCGTAGGGGATGAGCCCCCCCATCTTACTTATCTGAGCCACCCCCGTAGGGGGTGAGCCCCTTAAAGCGCAGTGCCGGGGGAGGGAATTGAACCCACAAGACCTTACGGTCGCGGGATTTTAAGTCCCGTGCGTTTGCCAGTTTCGCCACCCCGGCGATTATCCTCTGTCCGCAGGCCCCTCTAGGCCACGACAGGCACACTGGAGGCGACGAGCGGAATCGAACCGCTGAATAGCTGTTTTGCAGACAGCTGCCTTGCCGCTTGGCTACGTCGCCAAATCTAGACAAGCTTCTTTACTTCTTGAACTATCGTATCGATTTGTGCTAAACAGCCTATTCCGGTTTTTCCGCAGGCAAGCCGGCCTTTTCGCGGCGCAATAAATGCGTACCCTAACTTTTGCAGTTTACGGATGTTTTCCTGGGTAATCTTATTCACGTACATGCCTTCGTTCATCGCCGGACAGATGATGACCGGCGCGGCCGTGGCTGAAATCAGACATGTTAACAGGTCATCGCAGATGCCGGAGGAGATTTTCGCAATAATGTTGGCGGTTGCTGGAGCGACGACGACTGCACTGGCTTTCTCTGCCAGGGACACATGGCCAATCTCCCAGCTGGCCGGCTCCTCGAACAGGCCGCCATAGACCATATTGCCGGAAAGGCTGCGGAATACTATCGGCTTAACCAGCTCCTCTGCCTCCCTGGTCATAACCACGGTAACCGCATAACCGGTTTCCCTGAACCGCCGCACCAAGTCGCAGGCTTTGTATATAGCAATGCTGGCGGTAACGCCTAACACAATATGTTTTTCTTTAGCCATATTCTTTATGACGCCTTTGCCTTCTTGCAGTGCAATCTGCCCTGGGCAACCTCATACAAGGCTACGGTAGAAGGTTTGACAGACGCATCCATCTCAACAAGCCGGGGTTGGCCTTCGGCAATTTCTAAGGCCCTTCGGGAGGTCATGATGACCAGTTTATAGATGGAGTTGTCGCTTTTATCCAGAAGCTTTTCCAAAGGTACATAAGGCGCATATGAAACCATAGATTAACCCTCTTTCTTCTTAAGGTTGCGTATTTTTTCTAGAATAAGGCCTTTCAACTCCGCAGCCACCTTATCCAGGTTGCGGTTTACCAGGCAATAGTCGTACCTGTTTGCGGACAAAAGCTCCTGCGCAGCCAGCCTCACGCGTTTACGGATCTCCGCCGTCTTGGTTGCGCTGCAACGATTGCGCATCCGCTGGCTCAAGACCTCCAAAGAAGGCGGAACAACAAACACCGTAACGGTATTTTTAGGGTATTGCCGCTTAATCCTGAGCGCTCCCTTGACATCAAGGCATAAAATAAGGTGCTTGCCCTTCTTCAACCGGCTCTCAAAGAAATCTTTGGGGGTGGCGTAATAATACCCTAAATAGCGCGTCCATTCAAGAATTTTTTTTGCCTTGAGGGCCTCTTTAAACTGTCCGTTGGTAATGAAAAAATAGTGCTTACCTTCCAGCTCTCCTGACCGCTGGGGCCGGGTAGCATAGGAAATCGACCTTGCCAGCTTGCGCCCGAGAGTCCGGTCTTGCAGGACCCTTTCCGCAAGAGTGGTCTTACCCGAACCCGAAGGCCCAGACAACACAAACACTAAACCCCGCAGGCGATTACGCTCCATTTACTCTACGTTTTGCAGCTGTTCCCTTAACTTCTCGATTTCGCTTTTAACTTTGACAACCTTGGCAGAGATGTCTCCGGCGCAAGACTTGGCTCCCATGGTATTGGCCTCCCGCTGCATCTCCTGGGCAATAAAATCAAGCTCTTTGCCGACGGCGCCACCCGTCGCGAGACGTTGCAAAAAATTGTTGAGGTGATAGCTGATTCGCTCCAGTTCTTCGGTGATGTCGGAGTTCTTCAGAAAACTCGCCCGCTCTTCCTCAACAGCAATCCCGGCCAGGCGTTCTTTAATGACCCTCTGAAACTTCTTCTTTATCGCGCCAACCGAGACTTTGAGCGCAGCCGCCCGGCTCTTGAGATAAACGTACAGCGCCCTGCCTTCCTTAAGCCGCATGGCCGCCAAACCGGCCACGGCCTGGCTGACCAGAGGGCTTAGCCGCGACCAAACCCTCTCCTTAGGGACGCCGCTATCCCCCAGGGCCAACACGCCTGGCAGGTTAATGAGGGCATCTAATCCCATCTCGCTTTTGATGCGGCATTGGTTTTTTATTTTTTTCAACGCCGACATGTATTTCTTCAACAGCTCCTCATTGATAAAAACTTCGCGGGTAGGCGTACCGATTACGTTGACCACACAGGTAATGCGGCCGCGCTTTATTTTGCTTTCGACCTCTTTTTTTATTTTTTCTTCCAAAAACAAAAGTCCTTCCGGCAGATGGATTACCGTTTCTAAAAACTTGTGATTGGTACTCCTTAGTTCTACGGATACTTTCCCCAGCGCATCGATCTTGGCTTCCTTGTTGCCGAAGCCGGTCATGCTATGTATCATCGTCTGCCTCCCTCTAGGCCCAGTCGCGCATTGCTAGCTTTTCTACGATAACTTCTTTCGACGGATATAAATTTACGATGATCTCATCCGGCTTGAACCAGAGCTTGATTTCTCTCTCTGCCTCGGATTCGTTTGAAGAAACGTGGATCACGTTCTCATAAAGCCCTTTCGTGGTAATCCTGCCGTAAGCCCCGCGTATAGAAGTAGGATCCGCTTCCTCCGGGTTGGTCGCGCCGGCAAGCTCCCGGCATTTTTTGATCGCGTCTCGACCCCAGTACACCAGAGCCATAACCTTACGCCGGTCATGAAGCTCTCCCTGCAAGTAGCGAATGAGCTCCTCAAAAAAAGGCTGGTCTTTCAGATGTTTATAGTGCTCGGTCGCCAGTTCGCAGGATACCCGCACCATTTTCGCAGCCATAATCTCTAGCTTTGTCTCCGATAGCCTGGTAAGGATGTTGCCGGTGAGCGATTTTTTTAACCCATCGGGTTTAATAAGGATTAAGACTGCCTGGCTCATGTAGTGTTTCCTCCTTTGATCCGATTGACGATCCTTTCTAGGTCTTCCTGCGAGTAAAACTCGATTACGATGCGCCCGCGTTTTTTTTGTTTGCTCACCCGGACCTTTGTCGCCAAAATGTGCTGCAGCTGTTCTTCGATAGCCGATACATAAAGATCGCCCGAACCTTGACGCACCTTTGGTTTAACCAGCCGCGGGCGTTTAGTTTTAAGCAGGTTTTCCAACTCTCGAACGGAAAGGTTTTTGCTGATAATTTCCTGGAGAAGCCGACGCTGTTGATTGGCGTCGTCTAACTCAAGGAGCGCGCGGCCGTGCGCAAAAGAAATACGCCCCCTACGCATCTCCTGTTGAATCTCGTGCGGTAAATTCAATAACCGTAATGTGTTAGCAATTGTAGCCCTGGCCTTACCGAGTAATTCGCTAAGCCTGTCCTGGCTTAAATGAAATTTGTCGATCAGGTGTTTATATGCATGGGCCTCTTCGATGGGATTCAGATCTTGTCTTTGGATATTTTCGATCAAAGACAATTCTAACGAATCTTCATCTTCAGCATCCTTGATAATAGCTGGTATCTCTTTTAATTGCAATATGTTAGCTGCACGAAAACGGCGTTCACCGGCAATCAGCTCGTAATAATCTCCCTTGCGCCGCACGATGACCGGCTGAATAATGCCTTTTTCTTTGATCGATTGGGTTAGCTCTTGGAGGCTCTGGTCATCAAAATGTTCGCGGGGCTGTAAAGGATTCGGCTTGATTTGAGCTATGCTCAAT
>Ga0335071_10001162_pt1 | contig 28372 bp, 30 predicted proteins | sample Lox_Sample_15_FD_206724 | JGI IMG/M metagenome (GOLD analysis project Ga0335071, IMG submission 206724) | Soil microbial communities from Loxahatchee National Wildlife Refuge, Florida, United States - Lox_Sample_1.5 | ecosystem: Environmental > Terrestrial > Soil > Wetlands | place: USA...
CATTATCGACTGCCGGTACCAGGACGAGCTGCTGATAAACGGTATGGACGGCATCCTGGACATCGCCACACGCCCGGATCTCCTCGATGCCGCTTACCGGAAAGGGTTTGTCCTCGGGCAGTCTCTTGTAGCCTCCTGTGAGAAGTGAGCGCTGGCGTTCCCGCTTTCTTCACAGGGCACATCAGCGGAAAGGCAAAAAATCGCTTTTACTCCCGATACCCTCAGATGAGCCCCTTCTCTTTCAGGCTGGCAAAGCCGCTTCGCGTGATGATAATATGATCGAGGAGCTGGATACCAAGGAGAGTCCCTGCCTCCTGGAGCTGTCGTGTGATCGCGATATCCTGCGGGCTTGCGTCAAGGGATCCTGAAGGATGGTTGTGCACGCAGACGACCGATGCAGCCCGGTCCGTGATCGCCCCGGCAAACACCTCCCGGGGATGGACGAGACTGTGGTTGAGGATGCCGATGGTGACCACCCGGCTCTGGATCACTTCACCGGCCCCGGAGAGCGAAATGCAGATAAAGTGTTCCTGCTGCTTGTCTCGGTACGAGCACACAAGTGGCAGGACGTCCTCCGGTTTATGGATCTTTACGGCGTCTGACTGCGCATACCGGCGCCGCCCGAGTTCGAGACTGGCAAGGATCTGGGCTGCCCGGGTGGGCCCGGAGCCCTCGATCTCCAGAAGGTCTTCGTACCGTATCTCCCGGGCAGGATCGCGGATCAGGAGATCGATATCCCGCGCAATCGCCCGGACATCCCGGTTGGGCAGGCCGCGTCCGATGATCGCCTCGATGAGCTCTGCATCCGTGAGCGCCCGCACACCCTTCTGTGCAATCTTCTCCCGCGGCCGATCGTGGACCGGGAGATCCTTCATTTTCTTCATGGCATCACGCGGGTGGAAGAAAACAATTCCCGGGGTGCATCCATTTCATGCATAGGTATGCATGGCACGCCGGCATCTATAATCCCTCTCTTATGTAATTCTGCTTATCCCGGGAATCCGACGGGGTCTCTGGGGTTCTGCCTCATGAAGAATGTTTAAGTAACTCCCTGACTATACGATCCCCTATGACAACCGAGAAGAATGCCATGGAAGCGTTTGCCGGGGAATCCCAGGCCAGCCGGAAATATCTGGCCTTTTCCGAAAAGGCTGCGGCCGAGGGATTTACCGCTGTCGCCACGCTCTACAAGGCGGCCAGTGAGGCAGAGACCATCCATGCAAAGAAACTCATGAAAGTGCTGGGAACCGTCGGCACAACCGAGAAGAACCTGGAAGGCAGCATTGCCGGGGAGACACATGAGTACACCTTCATGTATCCCGGCTTTGTCAGGGAGGCGGAAACCGAGAAGAAGAGCGAGGCCGTCCTTGCCTTTACCCATGCAATGAAGGCCGAGGAAGTCCATGCAGGGCTGTACAAAAAGGCTCTGGCTGCAATAAAAGCCGGCCACGATCTCGGCAGAGAGAAGGTATTCCTCTGCCCCGTCTGCGGCAATATCGAGATCGGGAAGGCCCCCGACAAGTGTCCGATCTGCGGCGTATTCGGGAAGCAGTTCCGCGAAATAACGCTCTAATCCTTTTTTTCTTAACCGGTTTTTACGGTCGCGGGTGCGGCCCCGTGCAACGGATCCTGCGGGGATATGCTCAGCTATTTTTGTTCCGCCGCCGGTGTGCCCAGATGACAACGACAATAAGCGCGATCAGGGTCGCCCAGGACGCCGAATAGATGACGATGGTCGGGTATTCGAGGATCGCCTTCGGCAACGAAGTCACCGGGCTTTCAGGCGGAGTACAGGTAAGGATAAGGTTCGTGACCGCAGGGAACCGGCCCGGGCCGCCGAAATAGTGGACGAGCACCGTGGCGTTTCCTGACACGATAACGCCGCTGGCCGGCGCGTTGTTGGCAACCGGGAACGCAACGATACGGGCGAGGCGGGTGTCCTGGTCCCTAAGCTCCACGTACCATTCGTCGGCATAGGTATCAGGATAACCAGCCGCAGCACCGGCCGAGAGCCGGGAGCCGGGCGGAACGCTGACCTGCCAGACCCCCTGAGTACTCCTGTTGTCAAAGGTCAGCTGCCGGGTTGCGGTCTCACCGGGCTGTAATCCGAGCGATCCCGATGTAAGGAATACCGGCGGAACACCCGCGGGGACCGACAGGATCGCGGTCCCTGGTGCAGCGGTGCATTGGTACCGGTCGTCCATCTCCTCACTGTAGGAGAGTGCCCGGGTGTAGATCCTGACTTCGTCAACGGCACCGGTCAGGTATCCGGGAGACGTGGTATCGGGTGTGTCTGCCGGGCCGGCATTGGCCCCGATCATGACCGCGTTGTTGTCCGAGTACCGGATCCCGCCGGTGGCGTTTACCTGGTTACGGAGAATACCATCCAGGTAGATCTGCGCAATGGAGCCGTCGTAGGATCCCGTGACCTGGTGCCATTGCCCGGGTGTGATGCTCTCATGGGGGATCACGACAGAAACACTGCCTTTCTGGCTGTCCAGCCCGAGCGTCCACCAGAGATCGTTCCCCTCATCGAACCCGAGCCGGTAACCACCGCCATCGGCGTACGTGGAAACAAGCGTCTGGGGATAGGTGTCGTTTACGTAAAACCAGGCTGACACCGTGATGGCACCGGCGGGATGGTTCGAGGGGGTATAGGCAACGGCAACGTAACTCCCGTTCCCGTCGAGCATAAGGGCCCGCCCGCATCCATTGTTATCGATCCGGTAGGTATTGCCGTAAATGATCCCGGCATTCCCGTGGCCGGAGGCATCAAGGGCAAGGTTGCTGCCCCCTTCATTGAAATTAAGATACACCACCGGCCCGCTGGCGGTACCTGCAGTATCGGAAGCAGCTGCGGGCGGGAAGGCAACGAGCAGCAGGAGAACGATGCATCCCCAGAACAACCAGGAGTAACATCGTGGGTTGGCGGCAGACATGGCGGGCTCTGGTTGTTGTATAATGGGGTATTGGGGTGTGCGATAAAAAGAAAGTTGCGATTGATCGGGGCGAATGCATGTCAACGACATAATCTTTATATCGGACGCGAGTCCTTTTCGCAATGATGAGCACGGTCACGGTCTATTCCACGAAAAACTGTCCGTACTGCCGGATGGCCAAGGCATTTCTTGACAAGCAGGGCGTCAAGTACACCGCCATCGATGTCGGCGTTGATGCCGCAGCGGCAGAGAAGATGATTGCGCTGTCAGGCCAGCGTGGTGTCCCGGTGATCACGGTTGATGACGAGGTCATCATCGGCTTTGACTCCCAGCGGCTCAATGAGCTCTTCGGCACGCATCCCGCCGGGGAGATCTATGACGTGGCGATCGTAGGTGCCGGCCCGGCCGGGCTGACCGCAGGGGTATACTGCGCCCGCAAGCTCCTCAAGACCCTGATCATCTCGGAGGGTATAGGAGGCCAGGCGCTTGAGTCCTGGGCGATCGAGAACTACATGGGCTACCGGATGATTACCGGTGAAGACCTGATGAAAAAGTTCGAGGAGCAGGTCCGTACGCTCGATGTGCGGCTGGAACTCGACCGGGTGACCGGCATCGTACCGGAGGAAAAGCTGTTTGCGGTCACGACCGTCTCCGGGATTACGGTCAAGGCAAAGAGCATCATCCTGACCCAGGGGAAACAGCCGCGAAAACTCGGCGTAAAAGACGAGGAGAAATATCTCGGGCGCGGCCTCTCCATCTGTTCGACCTGCGACGGCCCGCTCTATAAGGGAAAGAAGGTGGCGGTGGTTGGCGGTGGGAATTCGGCGCTCCAGACGGCAGTCGAAATGAGCGGGATTGCATCCTCGGTCAGCCTGATCGTCCGCAGCACGATAAAGGCAGATCCCGTGTATGTCAAAAAGCTTGAAGGGATTAAAAACATCACCGTGCACCTCCACGCCCAGATCTCCGCGCTTGCCGGTGACCCGTTTCTCCGGCAGATCACGATCGCAACGGAAGGCCAGCCGGAGCAGCGCATCGATGTCGACGGGGTGTTTATCGAGGTCGGCTGGACGCCGAACACCGATCTCCTCAACAGCCTAGTCGATCTCAATGACAAAAAAGAGATTGTCATCGATGTAAACGGGTGCACGAGCCGGCCCGGTGTCTTTGCGGCCGGCGATGTGACCTCCGTCAAGAGCAAGCAGATCATTATTGCGGCCGGCGAAGGGGCAAAGGCGGCCCTCGAGGCGTACGAGTACGTGATGAGACAAGAGTGATCCCTCTCTTTTTTGGGTTCTGGGGCGTTTCGCGCAGGAAAATTTTGCGGTGCTATGGACTTTTGCTCCCGAAAGTTCCGGAAGATCGCCGCGAAATCCGGGAAAAGCCCTCGCTCAAGGAGTCCTTACGACGGAAGGGCCGCAACCCTTCGGAAAAAGTTCCGGCCGATCACTCTCCACTCATGCGGTCTGAAATTTTTCAATCCCGGATCTTTTTTGCCGCGAAATTTTAAAAATGCAAAAAAATTCCGGTCGAAAGTTTGTACACCCGGATTTTTCCGGATAAAAATCCAAATTACCGAAAAAAAATGCCACAGGCCGGAACATTCTCTTGTATTATGCAGCCCCCCTCTTGCGCCACCAGTCCCCTGAGGGGGGATGGGGCGCAATGCGATGCCGTAGATATTACCTGCATGCACGTAAGTCCTCACGATAGCTTTTTCCTGTGCAGGTAATACAGCATCATCGCGAAGGAGGGGATGCCCGAGCGGCGGGGGCGGAGGCGCGCCGGAGCCCCCAAGGGCGTTTCCATCCCTTCAAGTCACCATCTCTCTGCAATAAACCGGTTTCTCCGACGTAAAACCGGGAAACGCTTACAGTGGCCCTCCGGATGACCAATCTCCCCCTCAGATGACCATTGGGAAATCTCCCGACACCCTGCCAACAGAAGTCCGCTATTTTGCAGGTTTAAATTGCCGTTAAAGCGATTTATTTTTAAAAATAAACGATTAAATCGGGAATTTCTATGGGCGTGGACATCGTTTCCTGTGGAGATGGGATTCGGGATCTGAAAACGGGGAATCGGAGGCTGTATCGGGCCCGGATTAGCATGAAAAAGAGTAAGGGTGTATGGGGGTTGATTCAGACACTCTTTATCGGACAGGGTCCTTACTTCTTCGTCTCACCTGCGAGCCGGTCCTTCTCGCGGTACCCTTCCAGCAGCACGGTCATGATGTTTTTTACCGGCTTGTCCGAGTGGCTCGCGATATGGAACTCGCAGAACGGGCAGGAGGTGATCACGAGATCGGCCCCGGTCTTTTTGATCTCTTCGCGCCGCTTCTCCCCAAGGGCCGCTGCCTCATCGGGCAGGCCTGACTTGACGCCACCGCCTGAACCGCAGCAGATGGCCGGCATCTCCACGAGGTCGACCACCTGCCGGATCAGCTGGCGGGGCTCGTCTTTTACGTCTTGTCCCCGCATGAGGTGGCAGGGGTCGTGGTAGGTTGCTGTAATGGGGAGCTTTGCCGGCGGTTCGATCCCGTACTGTGTCAGGATCTCGTTGATGTCCATCACCTTAAACGGGGTCACGTAATCGTGCTTGAGGGTCGAGCCGCACCCGGCGCACATGGTCATCACGGTATCGATTCCCCGGGTCCGGAACGCATCGATATTGCGCTTTTTCAGGGTATCGAGATAGCCGAGCTGGCCGGTGCGGATCAGGGGAGAGCCGCAGCAGATTTGGTCCCGGGGGATGATCACCCGGATGCCGTTTCTCTTAAGGATCTCTATGGCATCGAGCGCGGACTGCTGCTGGCGCAGGTTGTACATACAGCCGATAAAGAACCCGACGGTTGCTTTGACCGGGCCGTACGGTTCGATGGTGGTGCCCACCTGCTCCATGAAACTCGGGGCGGACCGGACAACGCTCCTGCCGGTTTCCCTGATGAGCGCCTCGACCTCCCGGTGCCGGGGGAGCGTGAAGCCTTCCTTATTTGCAAGCGCCCGGAGTTTCTCGATCGCTTTGCCCGGGATCTTAATCTTTTTCGGGCAGACCTTGTAGCAAGCCTGGCAGCTCGTGCAGGTAAAAAGCCCGTCTTTTACAGCGTCCGGCACCCGGTTTTTTGTGTCGCGGGGATCGAGCGCGAGGCGCATCTCCTGACGCATGGCTGTGGGCCCCAGAAAGTCCGTCACCGTCATGGCCGGGCAGACCGAAACGCAGACCATGCACTCGATGCAGTCGCGGAGGGGTTTGATCTCGTCGATCTGCGCCTTCGTGGGGAGCGGGACGTTCTCCCTCTCGGCAGGAACAAGGGAAGCGATGGTGGCGATCTTCGGGAGGAGATCCACCACCAGGTCCTTTTTCACCGGCAGGTTCAACGGGGCTATTGTGATCCCGTCAGCCGCCTCCTGCATGCACGCAAGCACCGGCTCCCCGTTGACCAGCACCGCACAGCTCCCGCACTGGCCGGACCCGCAGCAGTAGCGGTACGAGAGCGTGGGATCGATCTCATCGTGGATCGTGTGCAGGACATGCAGGACCCGGGCTCCCTCACTGACGTTCACCGTATAGGTCTCCGGGTGCGGGGCCGGATCTTTTTTCGGGTCGAACCGGATCACGGTCACCCTGATCTCCTTCATGCCTTCACCCCGTGCTTTACAATGCCCTCGCGGTGCTTCGAGATGTAGGTGTGCCCAAAGGGTGAGTGCTCGGCATCCCATTCCTGCGCCAGGTCCACCCGCATGTCCGCCCCACGGGACTCCGGCCGGATCAGGGCCGAGCGGCAGATGAGGAGTGCGGTCTGGCACATGTTCTGGACAATGCAGCACTCTGCCACCCCTTCGGGTGAGACCGCCCGGAGCGGGGAGGAAAGGAGTTGCTCTGCCGTGGCACGAGCTCCCTTGAGCCCGGCCTCGTCCCGGAAGATCCCGGCACCCTGCCACATCGCCTGCTGGAGCTTCTTTCGCACCCGGGCCGGGTTTTCGGTGCCGGAGAGGAACCCGTCGATCCGTGCCCGGATTCCCGCCAGCTGTGCCGGATCGATCTTTTTTGTCCGCTTCCTGCTCTGGCCGGCCGCCTCTCCGGCCCGTTTCCCGAAGACCTGGGTCTCGGCAAGGGCGTTCCCCCCCAGCCGGTTGGCTCCCTGCACACCCCCGGCCGTCTCGCCGCAGGCAAAGAGGCCCGGTACCGTGGTCATCCCCTGCGCAGTGATCCGGAGGCCCCCCATGATATGGTGGGCAGTGGGGGCTACCTCCATGGGCTGCGTACGGATGTCCACGCCATAGGTCAGGAACTGCTCGAGCATTACCGGCAGCCGGGTCTCGATCTGTTCGCGGGTGAGGTGGGTGACATCAAGGTAGACCCCGCCGTGTGGCGTGCCCCGTCCGCTTGCGATCTCGGTTGCGATGGCCCGTGCCACCACGTCCCGGGTGGAGAGTTCCATGCGCACCGGGTCGTACCGCTTCATGAACCGCTCGCCCATGGCATTTTTCAGGATGCCTCCCTCGCCCCGCACCGCTTCCGTAATGAGCCGGCCCCGTGCATCGTACGGGTACACCGCACCGGTGGGATGAAACTGCACCATCTCCATGTCGATCAGCTCCGCCCCCGCCCGGTAGCCCATGGCAAAGCCGTCTCCCGTACCACTCGAGGAATTGGTCGAGATGTCATAGACCCGGGCCCCCCCTCCGGTGGCAAGGATCGTGGCATCGGCCGTGATGGTGAGGAGATCGCCGTTCTCATCAAGGGCACATGCCCCGATCACCCGGTCGCCCTCTTTGAGCAGGTCGATGACGGTCACTTCCTCCCGTTTTGTCACGGGCATGGCATCGAGGCGCTCGACAAGGGTCATCATCATCTCGTGGCCGGTCCGGTCGCCCGCATAGCAGGTCCGGGGGAACCGCTGGCCGCCAAACGGCCGCTGGGCGATCTCACACTCGTTGGTGAAATCGAAGACCGCACCCCAGCGGATCAGCTCCCGGATCCGCTCGGGGGACTCCTGCACCAGGATCCGGACCAGCTCCGGATCATTGAGAAACGCCCCTCCCCGTAGGGTGTCCTCGTAATGGATCTCGCAGGAGTCGGCTTCGCGCAGCACGGCGTTGTAACCCCCTTCCGCCATAGGGGTACACCCGCCTTTTCCTGCGATGGTCTTGGTGACAAGCACGGTCTCCCCGTACCGGGCCGCCTCGATAGCCGCCCGGACTCCCGCGCCCCCACTGCCGATCACCAGCACGTGGCAGTCCATCGCATCGTCTGCATGCATATTATAATTCTGTGCGTCGTATAGTTACATAAATAAATGGTACATGCCAGAGTGAACCGACATGAGATTTTTGATGAAATTCGGCGGGACATCCGTTGCCGATGCACAGTGTATCGGGCGGGTCGTGGATATTCTCGAGAAACACCATAAGGCCGGTGACGAAGTGGCGGTCGTGGTCTCTGCCCAGAGGGGCGTGACCGACCAGCTCATCGCCCTTGCAGAGAAGCTTCCCGCGGCAAAGAACTGTGCCGAAGTTTCCCCCTTAATTGCCCACCTCCGCGAGCGGCACATGACCACGCTTGCCGGGGCTGCGCCGGATTATACCACAGAGGTCGGGGCAGTCATCGAGAAGCGCCTGGCGAGCCTCCAGCACATCCTCTTTGCGGTCCACAACCTCCGGGAGCTGACGCCCCGGTCAAAGGATTACATCATCTCCTACGGGGAACGCCTGCTCGCGCCGGTGGTCGGTGCCGCCCTCCGCCAGCGGGGCATCCCTTCCACGGTCTTTGACGGCTGCGAGGCCGGCATCCTCACCACCCCCCAGCACGGCGAGGCAACAGCGCTCCCGGAAAGCGACGAACGGATCAAGAGGAAAATCGGATCCCTGCTCTCAAAGGAGATCCCGGTCATCATGGGGTTCATGGGCTGTACCGATAATGGGATCCTCACCACGCTCGGGAGAAGCGGGTCCGATTACTCCGCATCCATCATCGGGGCCGGGATCGACGCGGACGAGATCTGGATCTGGACCGATGTCGATGGGATCATGACCTCTGATCCCCGGGTGATCAGCGATGCGAGGGTCTTAAAAAGCGTCTCCTACATCGAGGTGATGGAGCTCTCCTACTTTGGTGCCAAGGTCATGCACCCCCGTTCGATCGATCCCGCGATGCGCAAGAACATCCTTGTCCGGGTCAAGAACACCTTCAATCCGTCCCACCCCGGCACCATGATCGTGAGAAACGGCTACCGCGACAGCCGCGTGGTCAAGGCCCTCACCTACATCGACAAGGTAGCCTCGATCAACATCAACGGCGCCCAGATGATCGGGAGGCCGGGGGTGGCAAAGGCGATCTTCTCCGCTCTGGCCGACCGGGAAGTGAACGTGATGATGATCTCGCAGGGATCGAGCGAGGCAAACATCTCGCTCATCGTGGACGAGTCCCATCTCGAAGCAGCGGTTGACGCTCTCGCTTTTCTCGTAAAGGACGGTATCGTGCGCGAGGTCACCCACAACAAGGACGTCTGTGCGGTGGCCGTGGTCGGGGCCGGGATGGCCGGCGCTGCCGGCACGGGAGGCCGGATCTTTACCGCCCTTGGCAAGGCCGGGGTGAACGTGATGATGATCTCGCAGGGATCGAGCGAGGCGAACATCTCGTTTGTGGTAAAACAGGCGGACGGTCCGCGTGCGGTCCGCGTGCTGCACGACGAGTTCCGTCTGTCGGAGGAATGCGAGTGACCGCAAACGCATACCGCGAGGCCGGTGTGGACATCGACCTTGAGGCGACAGCCATAAAGGCGCTCATCAAAAATCTGACCTTCCGCCGGAAGGGCAGCCATACGATGCTCGGGAACGTCGGCCATTTCGCCGGGCTGATCGATTTCGGCACACAGGCCCTTGCATTGACAACCGACGGCGTGGGGACCAAGATGCTCATCGCCGACAAACTGGGGGACTGGAGCACGGTCGGGATCGACTGCATCGCGATGAACGTGAACGACCTCTACGTCATGCACATGGAACCGGTCGCGTTTGTTGATTATATCGCCACCGATAAACTCTCGGTGGAGAAGATGGCGCAGATCGGGATTGGCCTCAACGAGGGAGCCCGGCAGGCAAACATCGACATCGTGGGCGGGGAGACCGCATCGCTCAAAGGCCTCGTCAACGGCCTTGACCTTGCCGGCACCTGCATCGGCGTGCAGGCAAAGGACCGGCTCGTTACCGGAGAAAAGATCCGCCCCGGTGACAAGATCATCGGCGTCCCCTCTACCGGTGTCCACAGCAACGGTCTCTCCCTTGCCCGGATGGTGGTGGAGAAGTACGCAGACTACGACGAGAAGCTGGGCACGGGAAAGACGCTCGGGCGCGAGCTGCTCACCCCGACCCGGATCTACCACGAGAGCCTTGCGGTGGCCGATTCCTGCACGGTTCATGGCATGTGCCACATCACGGGAGGGGGGCTCCTCAATTTCCTCCGGCTCTCCAAGTACGGGTTCCGGTTTGATGCCCCGCTCCAGCCGCCCGCGATCTTTTCCTGGATCCAGGAGACGGGAAAGATCTCCGCTGTCGAGATGTACCGTACCTTCAACATGGGTATGGGGTATGCCTACGTGGTGCCACCGGCGTCTGCGGATGCCGTGACCGCGATGGTGAAAGGTGCCCGGGTGGTGGGCGAGGTAACGGAGAAACCCGGAGCCTGGCTAGGGAACGTACAGGTGACCTGAGCGCCTGGACGATATCCCTGCCATTCGTGAGCAGGAAAAAAGAACGAAAACCCGCAAAAGAAGGTGTGAAATGGTCAGTGATTCCTCAACGGACCCCGGCACGTTCAAACGGAGCCGCATTGTTCTTTCGTCCAAGACAAAGAGGCAGGTCCGGGAGATGGTGGGGAGATGCGAGTACTGCGATTGTACCTGTTCTCCCGACCTGCTTGAGGTCTTCCAGATCGCCATGCTTTCGCGCTTCCCGAACCGCCCGGAAGAGAACCCGGGGCAGGTGCTTGTGGTCCTCTGCAGGGAGCATTTCGATGAGGCGGTTGCCGGAAACATCCCGAAAGCGACCCTGCGCTCGAAGATCGCAAAGCGCCCGGACAAGCTCAAAAAGGCCCTGCGATCCCTGTTGCAGAAACACGACCGGACCTACGAGGGGTCAAATGTCCGGGAGACCCATGATCCGAACCGGTTCACGGTTGGGGCGTTTCTCAAAGGACCCAAAAAAGATCGCTGATCCCGTTTTTACGGCTCGCACGTTTCCGGTGCGTCTTCCACAAACGGCGTTTTTACGGCCTTATCCGACACGATCATGCTGTTCCCCATCGGGTCCTGGAGGATGAGCGTCATGGGCAGTTCCCCGGCCTTAATCCGCTCGATTTGTTCGAGAAGCATACGCCCGTTCTCCTTCTCGGTTTCGTCCCCGCCAAGGGTTGCGGCTTTTATGGCCTTGACAATCCGGTCGAGCACACCCTCCACGTTGGTCACGAAGCCCTCGCAGGCCGGGCCCGGGTCGATCCGGACGCCAAGCTCGGGAACCTCGAGGTGTGCGGTCATGCTCCGGACCACCCGCACATCGAGGTCGTCTCGGGTTTCAACCGCCAGCTCGTACCGCACCGGATCGGCGTTCCTGAGCAGCTGCGTATCCACGAACCGGTACCCGCAGGACGGACAGATGGCAGAGATGATAAGGATATCCGAAAAATAGGGAATATTTTCCGTCTGATAGAGGTATTCTATTTCAGTATTGCAGTATGGACACGGTCCCGGGACTATGGTGCGCACCGCGTTATGCCCCGCCAATCTTGTCGCGTGAGATCTTGACCGACATCGGGGTGAGGACCACGTACCGCTGGTCGCCGAGACCTATGATGTCCCCGTTGACATCCTTTGCAACTTCCTTTAAGTCCTTTAAGACCCGCTCGTACGAGATCTTGTCCATCTTGAGCCGCGAGATATCAACGATCACGATATTGCCGTTGTACACTTCGTCCTTGACCCGGGGCGTGTCCTTGAGGTCGCCGATCGTGGCGATCTTAACGAGCAGTGCCGGGGCGTCCCTGCCATGCTCCTCGTACGAGCTGAGATCCAGGTCCATGTACTCATCGTCGGAACTGGTGGAATTTTTTCCTAAAAGGGTATCAAAGATCTTAACCATAAAAAAACTGTATGAAGAAAATTATTTAATAGTATCGATGTAAAAGGCGGAAACAGCCCCGTTTTTCACCCGCATTTTTCTTTTCTGAAATGTTACAATTCAAGATTCCAGAGTTCATCGCCGACATGGTGGAAGTTTTTGCACATCTTTCCCTGTGCGCTCGTGCGGATGGCCGGTGCGTCCAGGAGCGCTACGCCGATCGCAAGCGGTTTTTTGTGCCGCTCGTCCACGATCTGGACCGGGCCCTTGGCAACAATGTCATCGCTGACCGAGACGATGCCCGGGCGCATGACGTCTGCCCCGTTCACCACGTAGGGGATCGCCCCGGCGTCGACCGTGATCTGACGCTCGGGAAACGGGCACTGGACGGCCCCTTTCAGGGTGGGAAAGACCCAGTCCCCTGCGTCCATCAGCAGGGGCTTTTTGTTGACGAGGAACAGGGTGACATCCGCAGTGGTTTCCAGGATCTCGATTGTGTCGGCCTGAAAGAGCGCAGCCGATGGCCCGATCTGGCAGGTGAGCCGTTCGAACAGGTCCTGCGCCTGGCTTTTCCGGATCGAATGCCGTTTTTTTACTACAATTTTTTTCATTGTTCTCTCAACCATCTCCCGGGCAAGGGCTAAAATTTTTCCCGGCCGGCAGGCAAGTTCTATGGGCATCGGATCCTGGCCGGATACCCCCGGTCACAGTATGCCAGAAACGTTCTTGGCTCGTGCAGGTGTACGCTATGTTTAAGTAGAGTGCTCACGCACATATATTACTCCAGAGCGATGGTAATACAGGGATAAGTATGACCAAGAGACCGTTGGATATTTTGGATCTGGTGCTCAACCGCCAGCCCGTCATCGTCTCCCTCAAGGGAGGAAGAGAGATCCGGGGAGTTCTTCAGGGTTACGATGTTCACATGAACCTCGTCCTTGACAAGGCCGAGGAAACAGAGAACGGGCAGGTTGTCAAGGTAGGCACGCTTATTGTCCGTGGGGACAATGTGATCTATATCTCGCCATCGCTGGAATCCTAAGGTGATATAACATGTCAAAAGGCACTCCGTCCATGGGTAAGATGAACAAGATCACCCACATCGCCTGCAGGCGCTGTGGCAGGATTGCGTTCCACGCCCAGAAAAAAGTCTGCTCTTCCTGCGGATTTGGAAGAAGCACCAAAATGCAGAGCTTCAAGTGGGACACCAAGAGACCAAAAACTCCGACGCATTAGACGGGCAGTACCATGTGTGGTATCGTTGGCATCGTCGATGCTGGCGGTGTTTCCATCCAGCTCTATTATGCCATGTATGCGTTGCAGCATCGTGGCCAGGAGAGCGCCGGAATATCCACGTTTGACGGGACAAGCCTCCGGAAGTTCAAGGGGCAGGGGCTTGTTGCCGACGTTTTTTCCCCCGCTGTTTTAAAAGATCTCAAAGGTACGGCCGGCATCGGCCATGTGCGGTACCCGACCACCGGTGCAAACCTCCCGGAAAATATCCAGCCCCTGAATTTCCAGTTCCAGGACCATTTCATCTCGGTGGCGCACAACGGGAACCTGGTCAACACCTGCGAGATCCGTCGGGAGTACGAGCAGGCCGGCCAGATCTTTACGACAACGACGGATACGGAGATCATAGCGAAGATCCTCATTGAGGAGATCAGCGCCACGGGCTGCGTGGAGGACGCGGTCCATGTCTGCATGAAACGGATGCAGGGTTCGTACTCTGTCGTGATCATGATCGACGGGGTCATCTATGCCTTCCGCGATCCCCTCGGCATCAAGCCGTTCTGCCTGGGCAAACTCGAGAACGGGTATATCGTGGCATCCGAGAGCGTGGCGATCGATGCATTGGGTGGGAAATTCCTCCGCGATATCAAACCCGGCGAACTGATCCGGATGGACAGTGAAGGGGTAAAGTGCACGCAGATCGCGGTGGCCGGCCGGCGCGCCCACTGTATCTTTGAATACATCTATTTTGCCCGGGCCGATGCGATCATCGACGGGGTGCTGGTGTACGATGTGCGGCGGACCATCGGCCGGAAACTTCACGAAGAGGCGCCGGCAGCAGCAGACTCTGTCTGCTCGGTGCCGGACTCCGGCACTGCGTACGCGATCGGGTATGCCGAGGGGTCCCGGGTCCCGTTCGTGGAGAGCCTCATGAAGAACCGGTACATGGGCCGGACCTTCATCATGCCCTCGCAGAAGGAGCGCGAGCGGGCCGTCCGGATCAAGCTCAACCCCATACCGGCCCACCTTAAGGGAAAATCGGTTGTCCTTGTCGATGACAGCATCGTGCGGGGGACCACCTCGAAACGGATTATCGAGATGATGCGGGATGCCGGTGCGCGGGAAGTGCATATGCGGATCGGCTCGCCCGCGATCAAGGCGCCCTGCTACCTGGGCGTGGACATGCCCACCCGGCAGGAGCTGATCGCAAGCGACAAGGTAGAGGACGAGGTCCGCCGCTCGATCACCGCCACCTCCCTTCACCATATCTCGCTCGATGCCCTTGTCAAGGCGATCGGGTTTGACCGCGACGATCTCTGCACGGGGTGCCTGACCGGCTGCTACCCGCTTCCCATCGATGGCGAGACTGCAAATCCCCGCACGGTAAACTTCACCGATGGCACCTTCCAGTCCCGGCTCGAATCGTTCGAACCGGAACCCATATAACCACATCTCTCTTTTTTGTCTCTTCTCCGGATCACGCGCCTTTTTGCCCATGCCGGCACAACCAAAATAAGGGATCCGTTCGTGCTTCTTTGGCCGGATGGAGCAAAAAACAATCATGGAGCACATCAGGGAGGCCTTTGATGCGGTGGCCACGGAATACGATGCACAGCGGGAGTACATCATCCCCGACATGCGGGACTTTTACGGTGCGGCGGTCTGGGCCGCGGAGAGCCCGAATGCTGCCCCGGCCATCCTCGATATCGGGGCGGGGACCGGGCTGCTCTCCGCGCTCCTCCTGGAAAAGTACCCGGCCGCGATCTTTACCCTGCTCGACATCTCGGAGAAGATGCTCGCCGTTGCCCGTGAACGATTCATCGGCCGGAAGAACGTGCAGTTCCGGACCGGGGATTACTCGCAGGCAGACCTGGGTGGGCCCTATGACCTTGTCTGTTCCGCCCTCTCGATCCACCATCTTGAGACCGGTGACAAGCGTCGGCTCTTTTCCCGGGTGCACCGGGCCCTTACCCCGGGCGGGATCTTTGTGAACGCCGACCAGGCCCGGGGCGAAACCCCGTACTTTGAGCAGCAGTACCTCGCGTACTGGAATGATTTCCTCACCAACGGCCCGCTTTCTGCGGATGAACATGCAGAGATCCTGAAGCGCCGGGACACGCTCGATAAAAACGAGACACTGTCCGCCCAGCTGGCATGGCTCCGCGAGGCCGGGTTTTCGGACGTGGATGTGGTGTACCGGAACCGGACGTTTGTCGTGACGGTGGCAAAGAAGGCCTGACCCGCTCCGCGGCATGCCCCGGGAAAAAATCCTCTCACCTTTTTCCATAACAAAGGTGCGTATATACCCGCCCGGTTCTACGGGAGTACGGGTGAGTCCGCGTGAAGATCCCGGGATCGATCCTTGTCTTCTCCGTTGCGCTGGTGTGCCTCTGCCTGCTCTTTCCCGGTCACGTGGCGTAACTGTGACCAGGACACGCTGGCGAACAGGAACGCCGGTGCTCGAGTACAGCAAAACAACGGCAGAAAGAACAGTAGCGAGGGATGGATTTGAACCATCGATCTACGGGTTATGAGCCCGTCGGGATATCCTGACTACCCTACCTCGCTTCCTCTTTAATCAGGGTTATAATATAGACGACTGGCGCAGATATACTTTACTGGGCGGAGCGGATGCCTGTCCCTTTCGTTAGTTTCAATTATCCATGCTGCCCTATTCACCGGTATGGCGGGCGATAAGGAACTGGATGAGATCCGCGAAAAACGCATGGCGGAACTCAAAGAGAGGATGGAGCGTCAGCAGGTGGCCGGCAGCGTGATCCCGATCGACCAGCTGCACATAAACGAGATTCTCAGGGCACACCCGGCGCTTGTTATCGATTTCTGGGCAGAGTGGTGCGGACCGTGCCGGCGGGTCGGGCCTGCCATCGAGGAGCTGGCCCAGGAGTTTGCCGGCAGGGTCACGTTCGGGAAGTGCAACACGGACGAGAACCAGCAGCTGGCAATGCAGCTTAACATCTCCGCGATCCCCAACATCGTCTTCTTCTCGAACGGAAAGGTCGTGGACCGGGTGATCGGGGCGTACCCCAAGGAAGCGATCCGGGAAAAAGTACTCCGGAACTTCCCGTAGGGTAAAAAAAGTATTTTTTATGGATTATTCGCAGTAGGGGTCGTTTGCCCACTCTTCGTACACTTTCTTTGGGGGTTTCCCGCCGCGGCGGTGGCCGCCTCCGCCATGCTGGCGGCGGCGTGCCTCTGCGCGCTCTTCCTCATCGTCTGCCGCGTCAAGAGGGTCTCCTGATGCTGCCTGCGGCGGGTGCTCCTGGGCCGGGCGGGGCTGCGGGGCATGCCGGTCCGGCCGGTGACGGTGAAAGGGCCGCCGGTCATGGTGCTGGCGGGGTGGTTGTTCCGCGTGCGTCTCCTCAGCCATAGGTATCAGTTATCATACGGGTTCGGGAGACAGAAAAAACTTGTTATTCCCCGGTGTACAGCGTGCCATCCTGGATCTCGATGACAAGGGCACCCAGCTCCTCGACTACCTTGAGCAGGTCCGGGCCGGGGATGATGGACGGCCGGATATTTTCGAACTCCCCGACAGAGAGGGTCCAGGCCGTCCCCCAAATCTCGAACCGGAACAGGTTCTGTCCCCACAGAAATCCCACAAGGATCAGGATGATGCCGGCAACAACGCAGCCGGCCCCGGCCGCTTCGAAGATCAGGTTCCCGCCGATCAGCCCGACAACCGCAACAAGAAGCCCTGCAATGAGGAGGAGTATTCCAAGCGCCACCGGGGCGGGCCGGTACCTCCTGGACTGCACCACACCCATACCCCTGATGTCGGCAAGGTTCACCTGCTGGTAGAGCGATTCCGATCGCGGGTCAAAGAAAGCCCTGACATTGGAGTACACGATCAGCCGTTTGCTGGTGGCGGCAATACCGATCTTTGCCCTCACCGGGAAGTACATCCGCAGCCCGTCGTATTCCTTGACCAGGGTCTCGTTCTGGGCAAACCCCACAAAATTCCGGATATCTGCCATGTCCGTACGCGTCCTGTACGATCACATTCGGTGCAGTGTATTACAAAATTTGTGGTCGGCAGCAGGGATCTGTGCCCTGTACTCTCTTGGGCGCAAAGACAAATGAACACCTAAATATCTCAAGGTCTTACGCGTATCATCAGATCGTTTTACGGTCATGTCCAACGTTACCACGCTTCTTGATGCAAAAAGTGTCCCCGAGGCCAAGGCGGCGCTTGTCTGCCCTTCGCGGGACCGGACCTACACCTACCGGGAACTCCGCGACGAGATGAACCGCATCGGGGCCGGTCTTATCAGCCTTGGCATCAAAAAGGGCGACCGGGTCTGTATCTACTTGGACAGCTCCCCGGAGTACCTGATCAGTTACTTTGCCATCTGGCGGATCGGTGCCGTTGCCGTCCCGACCAACATCGTGTACCAGGCAGACGAGCTGCACCACGTGGTGAGCGATGCCGGTGCCCGGGCGATCGTCACGGACCTGCAGGGTATCCGGGTCGTTGCGGAAGTCCGGAAGAATACGCCGGCCCTCGCCCATGTCATCTGTGTTGCCGGTCCCGGGGAGGAGCCCGGTGTGCCCGGCCTTGTCTTGTGGTCATCGTTTGCCCCCGCCCCGACGTCCCTGCGTGCGGCAAACTGCGCGATGGACGACCTGTGCCACATCCAGTACACGGCAGGGACGACAGGGAAGCCCAAGGGGGCTATGCTCACCCACGGGAACTGGATGACCGCGCTCGATGCGGAGCGTGAGGCCCTCCGGCTCCGGCCGGATGACGTCTACCTTGGGATCTACCCGATGGGGCATGTCGGGCTGTCCTGGGGCCTTGCGGTGCTCCGGGCCGGTGGTACTTTTGTCATGATGGAGCGCTTCAACCCCGCGGACTATCTCGCGCTCGCGGAGCGGTACAGGGTGACAGTCCTTGCCGGGATGCCGCCGGTCATCCACACGCTCGTCCATAGCGGGCCCGGAACCGAAAAGGCGCTTAGCACGGCCCGGGTCATCATCTCGGGAGGCGGCCAGCTGCTGCCCTCGGTCTGGGAGGCATTCGACAAACGGTTCCACATCCCGGTGGCAAATTCCTACGGTCTCTCGGAGACGATCGTGATCGGCTCGGGTACCACCACGCTGCCGGAGTACCCGGCACTCACCCGGAACTACCAGAGTGTCGGTGTTGCAGCAGGGTATACCGAGGTCCGGATTGTGGATGCTGACGATCCGGAAAAAGAGATGGCTGCCGGTGAGACCGGGGAGATCGCGCTCCGGGGACCCTCGGTGGCTCAGGGGTACTGGAATCTGCCCGAGGCGACTGCGGCTGTCTTTAGATATGATGGCTGGTTTTTGACCGGGGATATCGGGTACCTCGATGCAGAGGGTATCCTCTACATCACCGACCGGAAAAAGGACATGATCATCATGTCGGGCTGGAAGATCTACCCGACCGAGGTCGAGAACGTCATTGTCCAGCATCCGGCGGTCGCGGACGTAGCTGTCTTCGGCCTGCCCGATGAGCGCCGGGGCGAATCGCCGGTGGCCGCGGTGGTCCTCAAAGCGGGGGCCACGCTTACCGAACAGGAGCTTGAATCGTTCTGCCGTACGCACCTTGCGGGATACAAGGTGCCCCGTAAACTCCTTATCGTGGAGAATCTTCCGCGGGTGCATGGCTGGAAACTCCTGCGCCGGACCCTGCGGGAAAAATTCGGCGGAATGGGGCTTTGATTCAGGATTGCGCGATTATTCTGCGACAAAAAGTGCCGGATCCCCCGGAAACTTTTTAAATATCCTCTTAAAAATATTAGTCGGAGCATCCCGGCGTGGACATTAAAAGCCAGATCGTTGATATCCCCATCAGCGGTAAACCCAAGAAGCGGTCGACCGGTATCGTGGGGCTCAACCTCCTTCTTGACGGGGGATTCCCCGCAGGATCGGTTATCATGGTGTACGGGACGCCGCTATCAGGTGTCGATCTGGCGGCCATGCAGTTCTGGAAGGTAGAGGGCGAGGAAGGGTCGTACCTGATGAATGACGGCGACGTGGAGACGGGTATGCAGGACGTATCCGATCTCCACCCCGACATGTACCTCCCCCTGATGGTCGGTGGCAGGATCATCGTCGATTCCCTCTCCATGATCATCATCAAATACGGGATCGATTCGGCGCTCAAGTTCCTGCGCCATGCCCGCGAGATGACGCGGGACCGCGGTGCAAACCTGATGTTTATTGTCTATACCAATGTCCATACGCCGGTCGAGATGACCCGGATCATGCGTGCAGCAGATATTGTTCTTGAGCTCAAGACCGACATCCACCAGAGCGAGATTGAGCGGACGCTTGCGGTGCACAAGATCCGCGATGCCGCTGCCCCCCAGCGGCTCCTGCCGTTCATTATTACGGACCGCGGGATCGAGGCCTCGACAACGTCGAGGGTGGTTTGAGGGGATCAGGGATATCTGCTTTTTTTGACCGATAGGGTTGGATCTATTTCTGTGAAATCCGAATTGATACGGAAAAGGTCGGAATGCAAAACAAAGAAAAAAATATTGTGATAATACTCGTAATTTCACTTCATGTCCCTGATAAAAGACTTCTTTTGCTTTGTCATCGTAATGGCTGTTCTTGTAGCCATGCTATACGTATTTTTAGTTGGCTTGGACGCTTCACATATAGATCCACTAGTTCGTGAAGCTGTCATTATTGCTGCATCAGCGGTTGTCGGAAGTGTCATTTATGATTATTTTAAGAAGGTTACCCACCTTTTTGAAGATGAGATTCCGAGCTAATGATCCTTTAGAGGGCAGAGTACTCCATACAACTTCCGCTAATGAACGAGCACTCGCCCCCTCCGCCCCCTCGCGCCCGGCGGGTGGCACCGCCACACCCGTCTCGCCAGGGGGAACAACCGGAACACGGCGTTTCCCATGGGAGGTAGGGCGCTATTAGCGATACCTCCGGTATTACCAATACAAGAAAATCCTCAATAATTCCTTATGTACAGGTATTACGGCAGCATCGCAACCGGGGGATGCCCCAGTGACGGGTGCGGCGTCCCCAAGAGCGTTTATCATCCATTTAGGATTTCTACAGTGCCAACAAGTTGGCAGTTTATCGGATATTTTTACCGAGGTGAAAACTGATTACCAACCGCGGAATTATCAGGGCCGACACACTAGACACCACAAAAATTCGTCCTCGCAATCTGCGGAAGATGATAGAGTGAGAGGGTGAAGAACCCATCATCGTCATTTGCCCATCTGATCGTATTGCGGGTCTGGCGTTCCATGGATCTGGTTTTCTTCATTAAGACCGGTTTTTCAATTTTCAAGGTTGTCACTGTTTCAATTTCCTGTATACAGTACAGCCCAGAATATTGTCCTGATAAGGCGGTGAACCGGGTTTTGGCCCAGTGAAGCAAAGAACATGTAAGAACTATGAAGATGAACGAGAGGGCGGAACGAAATGCACGTGTTTCAGTCATTTCCATCTCCATCAGGAGTTTTTCGCATACTTCATTTTCTTCAATGCTGCCGGTATCGCCATAGATCTCCCGGGTCTGGTGTTTCATGTACCGGGTTCTTCCAGATGGTTCGGTCTCTCCACCGGTTCCGGTAATGTACGGGCCACCGCCCAACATACTGCCCTGATGAGCTGGTAGATCGGGATTTTGCCTGAAGAATTCTTGCAAATAAAACTGAATGCGCCTTCCCGGTATGCCTCCTTTTTCACCTCCTGGGTGTCCGTTGCAGAGAAGAAAATAAACGGGGTCATGTTGCCGCGGGAGCGCAGTTCCCGCAGCAACCTCATCCCGTTCATGTCCCCGGGCAGACTGTAATCAGAGACAATGACATCAGGTGATTCCGTTGACAGCCAGTCAAGTGCAGCTTCCCCCGAATTAAGGATCTTCATGGAAAACGTCCCGATCCGTTCGCAGAACGCGGAAACGATTGTGCAGGTATCCAGATCGTCATCCACATACAGGAGGTAAATCATCGGCTGGTCTCACCCATCTTCCCAAACCCCGGTCATTTCTGCCCCGTAGATCCTGATATCGCATCCGGGGGGTATGGGGATATGCGGCCCCCGCCCAGTTCGAGTTCTGCTATCCGGTCCATAAGGGCCTGTTCACGCTCGGCAAAGGCCGTTACATCCGTCAGTGTAATGAACGTACTTATTTTATTGCCGTGGTGCATCGAATTCATCTGCCCGTATATGTACCGCTTCTCCCCGTTTTTGCAGAGGATCCAACTTTGGAATTTTATCGCAGGCTTACCGGGGGCCAGGGATTTTTTGTAGGTTTCATCCATAACCCGCCGTGCCTCGGGTGTCAGGAAATCCCGCAATTCCTTCGTGCGCAGATCCTCCGGTAAATATCCCGAGATTTCGCAGGCCCGCCGGTTTGCGTAGGTGATCCGGCCGGATTCGAGGATTAAAAGGGCATCCTGGATATTCTCGGCCATCATCCGGAACCGGTGCTCGCTCCTTGCGAGTGCCGCATCTTTCGAGAGGAGGTCGGTGACATCCGTCATGATAACAAAATGATACAGGGCCTCTCCGTGGCTCAGGCTGGTGATCCGGATATACATCTGCCGGTTCACACCGTCTTTCCTCTGAATCATGCACTGGAATTCTGCCGGTCCAAGTACAGGCTTGTCTCGGATATCTATGAGGGGTTCGACTTTTTTACGATCTTCGGGCACGATGATTGTCATGGGATCCATGCCCCACAATTCCTCAAAGGTATACCCGGTGATCTCGGCCAGCCGCCGGTTTACAAAAGTACATCGCTCATTTTCGACGATAAACAGCGCATCCTGAATATTCTCGGCCATCATCCGGAAGCGCTCCTCCCGGATCTGGATCTCCCGCTCCTGCAGGATCTCTTCGGTTGTATCGGAAAGGATGACCGTGATTCCCCGGGCCCCGTCATCGAAAACCGTGGGAACGGATTTTTGCTTGAAGATGCGTTCTTCCGTTCCTTTAAGCCGGGTGGATACAATCCGCTCTGTTTCTTCGGAAAGGGTAGCGGTGGCTGGTGTAAGGAGATTCTGGAGATCACTTTCAGGAGACTTGATGGAGGCGAGGGTCTTTCCGGTAATTTCTTTTCGCGTGAGGTGCAGGAGGGCGAGGAGATTGTCGTTGATCTGGACGATGCGGGACTCCCGGTCAAGGACAACAATCAGGTCCTTTGAATAACTGAGCATGGCCGAAAGCGGGACTCTCTGGGAGAGGGTATATACCTTGGCCATCCCATAGGTCCGCATATCCACTTGGCCGGAGATCAGGAGGTTATCGAGGTAACGGCCGGTAGTATTCTTGTTTTTCCGGAGGGCCCGTGCGATTTCCGTGACGCTCATCCCTTCCGGGTTCTGCTTGAGAATGCTCTTTATCAGGTGAAGTTCCTGTCCGTTTGGATGCACCATGTCCGTATTCCTATCTGTTAAATCCCTCTGTGTATCATTAACATTTATGATTTTCAGTAATCGTCAACATGTATAGTAAATAGGAGAAATAAATATATATGTAACGGTTTAATATGTTTTTGGAATAAGTATCACGAAAGAGGAAAGTTGCATGAACCCTGTATTTGGTAGTTTATTAGATCAATGGAATCAAACCATTGTAACGTACGTTCCCGGCATTGTGGGTGCACTTGTTGTTCTGCTTCTTGGCTGGATCATCGGCCGCCTGCTTGGCAGAGCGGTCCGTATCGTTCTTGACAAGATCAGCATACAGCATATCGTGGAAGAAGGTGCGGATGTGGCATCGATCCGCGGGTCGTTCAAGAACGCCGGGCTTTCGGTTGGGTATATCGGAGATATTGCGGTACGCATCGTAGTGTACCTGGTTGCCATCCTTGCGGCTGTGAATATCCTGAACCTTGACTATCTCAGCCAACTGATGATGATGATTGTCGAGTTCATCCCCCATGTTGTGGCATTCGTGATCATCTTCGTTGTGGGGTTCCTTCTCATTGACGCATTTATCGATTTCCTCGACCGCTACTATGCCCAAAAGAATGTCCAGTTCATCTCTCCTGTCCTGGTCCTTGTCCGGGTCTTTTTGTATTTTGTAACGGCCATACTTGCACTCTCCCAGCTGCAGCTTGATCTCACCATCATCTACACGTTTGTGACCCCGATTGCATGGGGTATTGGTATCGGCCTTGGGGCCGCGATCGCGATTATTGTGGGATTCGGGCTGAAAAACCGCAGCGAGGCGATCATGGACAAGGTGCTCGACTCTGTGATCAGCAAGAAACAGTAAGGTGTTGAGGAGACATCGACATGGATTCTGTCACGGTAGTTGTCGGACTTGTTCAGTTGGTCATCGCCGTCATCTTTGCGGTAATAGCACTGTACATCGGGTTTGCCGTCTTTGGGAAGGTCACCAGGGACGTTGACGAGCAGAAAGAACTTGCAAAGGGTAATGCTGCATTCGGTATCATTGTTGCGTCAATCTTTATTGCCATCGGGATTGTTGTCCAGTCCGGTGTTTCCGGCATCTCGGTCGGGATAAGCAAGGCATCGGTACTGGGATTCACATCCTTTGACAGCATCATTGTGATCATTGTTGCGATTGTCCAGCTGGTGCTGGGCGTTCTTCTGGCGATCGGTTCCATCTACCTTGCCATCAGCATCTTCGACCGGCTTACCCGGCAGATCAAAGCATTTGAGGAACTCAGGAAGGGCAATGTTGCAGTTGCGCTTGAAATGGCCGGTATTATCATCGCGGTTGCCCTGATCATCCAATCCGGTATTGTCGGCATCACGGCAGCATTGGGCTGATTCGCCCCTCCTTTATTTTCTTTTTACGAACAACGCCCGGGACATTTTTTCGGTGCTGGTGCGATGATGTGTCCTAAAAAGAAAATTGCGGGGTTATAATAATTAATTCCTGACAAGCCGTTATAAAAAGCCACAAGAGCGAACCAGGACCAGTCTACCGGGTCTCCTGAGCTCTCGAATATAGGAAAACTTTCAAAGGAGATCTTAATCGTGAGAGATCTTACCGTGAAAAAAAGGTGTATGCCATTTATTATATTTCCGATCCTGCTCCTGCTGGTCATGCATGTGTATGCAGACAGTTCCAACGTAACGAACACAACGCTGGTCCCAGCCACCGCGGAAACAACCCTGACAACGATTCCGGTATCCCCGGTAAATACAACGGCATCTCCGGCTTTTGCAAACGCCACCCCCGTGTCAGTAACCACAAATGCCACCCTCCCCACTGAGACTACCGCAACCGCAATGTCCACGAGTACCACGGGTGCCCCGTCGACCGGTAACCTGAGTGTGGCCTCGTCTCCCCTGGGGGCAGACATCCTCATTGATGGGGTTCTCTACGGCTCCACTCCGCGGAATGTAACCGGCATCTCATCGGGAAACCATATCATCCGGCTGACCATGAGCGGTTACTATGACTACGAGGGAACGGTCTATGTCGTTCCCGACCAGGTGACCGATGTTTTTGGAACGCTCCCGCCGTTAAGCTTGTCAGTGGCCTCCACATCGGCAGGCCCGTCACCGGCAGGGACGAATACTCCTGTAACAACGGTCCCGGTGCAGACCACGGCGACTTCGTCCGGGGACCTGATGAGTAATCCGACCATTCTTGCCGCACTGATCGGGATAGTAACCGCAGGCATTGGTGCATTTGCAGCAATTTTCCCGCATCTCTCAAAGCCCAAAAAATGACTGCGTGATAGAAAAAATGGTCCTGTCGAGTCTGCGGGAGGTGATATATCAACGTCCGATATAGACTAAAGGATACCTCCTGCAGACTGGACAGAACCCGTGTTTCTTGCCCGGCTATGAAAATTCGCCCCCGTAATCCTTCCGGGATGAAGAGGGCGAGGTACTCCGTCATCATTGTCCATCCCCTCCGGGAGTGTTGCGGATCTGGCGTTTCACGGGCACGCGTTCCTGCATCAGGACGTTTTCTTCCCGGAGGGGAAGGACCGGTCTTTTGCATACAGACCGCCCGGTACACCACCCGGACACGGCGAGGAAAAAGGGCAACCAGGGCACAATAGTTCCGGGTTGTCATCGATGTACATAAGCCGGATCCCAGAAATTTTTCCTCACGTAGTAACAGGGACCCTCGTCAATGCTCTGGCAGAGGTACCCTCCGGGCAGAATCGTGATAAGAAGCATGGAATCCCCCGGAGTCCCGGATGGTTTTCGGGGCCCGCCCTCCCGGTCCTGCAGGTCCCGGGCATTCCCTGCTGAAGATACCGGACGGGGGGATTGGGCAGTACAATCCCGCGGTTCCGGGGGGAACGTTCTCCGCGGGGCAGGCAGATCCCTGTTACCACGGACAACAAACACCGAACAGGTGACCAGGTCATGTCGGGTGGTCACGGGATTGCTCATGGAACATGCTCCTTGGAGTAACCGGATCTTTTTTCACCGGAATGATGCCCCTCGTCGCATTTTCCATCACACCTGTCCGCTGCATCGCTGATGTCCGTCCCAAAGAAAATCTCAAACCAGAACTGTTCTTCTGGCATATCCGAACTTCTTTTTGCCGATGGTTTCCTTTGCAGATAAAGCCGCAGGGCGATCACAGCACAAAGGACTGCCAGGATGGTTGCGGCAATCCAGACCGACACCGGCATTTGGGCCACCATTTCGGGAATCCCGGCAAGACTCTCGTACGTGATCATAGTCCGCCCCTCCTACTGGCTGTGACTTTGCAGAGAGCGCTCGGGGACGGGAGTGCCGGAAGGATCGACAAAAAGATCCCAGACGGGGCCATCGGTTCTCTCCCGGATCGCGGTACACCGCATAAGGTTGTGTTTCTGTTGCTGGTCATATCCTTCAACCCCTTGTTTGAGGATGAATTCTCACTACAATAATTAATACGTCTTAAGTATACTTAAATCTTATTAAAGATACTTATTTTGAATTATTATTGCTTAAATTAGTTTAAATATGAGGAGTGCTAAATTGGTATTATGCATGTGAAACCGGCGCAGGGGTAAGTATGGCGCGCGTCAACAAGGAATACCGGGAGGATGCAAAAGAGCGGATTGTCACAACGGCGATAGATATCGTGATACAGAAAGGCTGGGACGCGATGACCCTGGATGCGATTGCCCAGAATATCGGGGTCACAACACCCGCGCTCTATAGTTATTTCAAAAACCGCGATGCGCTGCAGGATGAAGTGGTGTTACGGGCGCTCCAGAAAAACCAGACCGAAATTGAAGCAACCCTTTCCCGGGAAGGAAATATACGTCAGATTCTACAAGACTATGCCAACCTGATCTACAACCAAAAATCACAATATGCACAGATCCTTTCAAACATGCCGTTAAGGTTTCTCGAGGACCCGGTCCAGCGCGAGAAAATTGCCATGTTATACAGCGACGGCTCGCGCATCATCCGGGACTGCCTGGCCCGGGCACAGTCCCGGGGGGAGATCCCGGATTACGTTGATCCGGACAAAACAACACGGTTCATCTTATCGATTACTTTTGGACTCCAAATCAGTTCCCGGTTTATCGGTAGAACGGACGTCAATAAGGAAAAAGACCTCTGGCTCGAAGTGGTTGAAAGAATCCTTTTCATAGGCCCGGGGCTCGGATCAGGCAGTAAGGTACTGCGCTGAACCACACTTGCCGGAAAATCCCCACCCCCCCCATCTTTTCTTTTCTCTCTCTTGCAACGACGATCACTCCGGTCCGATCCGGTTTCCGGATCATTCATCTCCCAAAAAAATTTTTATGCCCTAACATCCCCCCTTTTATTATTCCTCCCGGGGGATTCGCTTCCGCATGCCTGGGGCCTTCCCCGTATTGCGATGATGCTGTATTCCCCAATTTCATGAAATAATTTGAATTTTCTTGATCTGGCTCTGATTTTACAGGGAATATCAATCACATGAAAAATTTTGGTGGCACCAAATAATCAATCACCCAAAAAATATTAATTGAATTTTTCATTTCTCACATTAACGATGTGTTCTTCAAAAAAGGATCGTTCCGGCAGCTGAGAACTTCCCGGAACGATTGGCCTTCAAGCTCCCCGTTCCGGCAATCGCTCGCCCCGGCCCATCATCATGATCGGCCACCCCCACCTCGAAAAAAATGTGGTCACCCCCCTCCCCCCCACTGTGCGGTCCGCAAAAAAAATGATCGGACCGATCGATCGCAAAAACGATCGGCCCGCCCCTGTGCCCATGCAGGTGGGGGCCCGGGTTTTCCTAAAAAAAAATCTCCGGCTCAGCTGCGGAAGATTTTCAAAAAAAGATCCGGTCATGAGCTGAAGATTTTTAAAAAAATTCCGGTTGCGATCCAGCGTTTGCGGGAAAATTCCAGCCCCTACCGCAGAAAGGGGGTATACTGACCCTCTCACAGGCTTGATCTGAACTATGCTAATACGGGCCCATATTGAGCCCGGATTGCCCCTTTCCGGATCCAAAAGGAGCCCGTATAGGGCTCCGTTTAAAAAAAGCCTAAATTGGCCGTATTTCGGCAATCGGACGAAATAAAAGGTTCACGTATTGGCGTTTTTTTGGCCGTTTTTAGGGCCGGATGTGTTTTTGATTGATCCAGAAAACAGCGGCCTGTAATGGGCCTCTATGGGCCGTTTACGGGCATTATATGGGGCCTAATTTTGGCGTATTTTGGCGAACGGGGCAATTAAAACACGTATTTTCCACGCGAACCGGAAAGGAGCGTTTTACGGGCATATTTTCCGGGTGTCTCCCGGGGAAAACACGTATGAGATTTCGGCATATGCCTTATCGGGCAGTCCCCGCTCATGCGGGACATCAGTCAGCAGCGCGTCAACTCTTTTCTTTTTTTAGAATAGATCGGATCGCAAGCCCGTAAATTCCAAAAAAAAGTCCGGCTCAGCAGCTGACTGTTTGAAAAAATCTGTGCAGCAGCTTGTGGAGACGAGCATGAAACGCGGACAAAAGATAAAAATATCCGGGAATTTTTTTACCGGGCAGGAAATGTTGAGCGGCTCTAACCTCAGTTACAGCGCGAGCCGCACTTCCTTTGCGGCCTCAGCCATGTTCTTGAGCTTCCAGAACGCCGATTCCCGGGACCGCATCCGCAGGCCGCAGTCGGGGTCCACAAGCATTGACTTT
>Ga0335071_10001163_pt1 | contig 28369 bp, 24 predicted proteins | sample Lox_Sample_15_FD_206724 | JGI IMG/M metagenome (GOLD analysis project Ga0335071, IMG submission 206724) | Soil microbial communities from Loxahatchee National Wildlife Refuge, Florida, United States - Lox_Sample_1.5 | ecosystem: Environmental > Terrestrial > Soil > Wetlands | place: USA...
GTGACGGCCTTCAACGGCTACATGGCGTGGATTCAGGATGCCGAGTTGCTGGCGCTCTACGCCATCGCCGGCGCGCTGAGCACACCGCTGCTGGTTTCGACCGGCGGCAACCACGAGATCACGCTCTTCACCTATCTGCTGATGCTCGACCTCGCGGTGCTGGTTCTGGTGGTGCTGCGCCCCTGGTCGCGGCTGCTCTTCGTTTCGTTTGTGGGCACGGCGCTGTTCATCTTCGCCTGGTGGAACGCTTTCTATTCGCCCTTCCAGGCTCCGCGCACCTCGTTCTTCATCTGCTGCTTCTTCGTGCTCTTTGCGTTTGCGCCGCGCCTGGCAAAGATCACCATCGACTCCGGCGAATCCCTGAGCGGATGGGATGGCCTTGTCTCGTTCGTGGTGCCCATCGCCAATGCGGCCCTGGGCTTTCTCGCCTTCTACTCGCTGATGAGGCCCGCCACTGCCGATTGGGCTGCACCCTGGCTCGCGGTGGCGCTTGCCGCGTTTTACCTGTTGATGATGCGGCTGCCCGAGACCGGCATTCTGCGCGGCGGGGCGCCCGCGCTCGCCTCTCTGCATTTGACTGCCGCCATCGTCTTTCTCACCCTCGCCATTCCGCTGAAAACTCACGGCAGATGGATGACGATCGGTTGGCTGGTGGAAGGCGCTGTGCTGTTGTGGCTCTCAGGCCGCGTGCAATCGAAGCTGCTTCGGGTTCTGGCGCTCATCTCCACGCTGCTCGGCCTGGGTGCCCTGCTTGTCGTCAACCCGCCGGCGGCGAGCCGCCCCATCTTCAACGAGCGCTTCGGAACCTACTGCGTCGCCATCGCGGTGTGCGCCTTCATCGCCTGGTTCGCGCGCAAGTCCAGCGACCAAGAGGAGCCCGATGCGATTGTCCCGTGGACGACACTCGCTGTCATCGCTGGGCTCGCTATCAACATCCTCATCCTGATCGCGTTCAGCCTTGAGATTCACAGCTACTGGTGGACCCTTCGCTGGCACGGCGGCAGCTACAGGATGCTGCGCGACTATTGGATGTACGCGGAGTTCTCGTATTCGGCATTTTTCATGCTCTTTGGCGGCGCGCTCCTTGCCATCGGTTTCGTGCGGCGATCGGCCTTTCTGCGCTGGCAGGCGCTCATTCTTTTTGCTGCAACCATCGCCAAGGTGTTTCTCGTCGACGTCAGCGAGCTCAGCCGCGGATTGCGTGTCCTCAGCTTCATCGGTCTCGGCGTTCTGCTTCTCTCCGTCAGTTACGTTTACCAGCGTGACTGGCTCAACCTGCGCGGCCGCAAGGAGCAGTCCCAGTGAGAATTCTCGCGGCTTTCGGTTTGTTTCTGCTGGCCGCTCCAGCGCCGGAGATTCGCTACTTCCATTTCCAGCGGCCCATCCAGAGAGCGAACGACTCCGCCGGCCAAACCTGCCTCGTCGTGGATCCCGGCGTATTCGCCCACTCCTCCTATCAGCTTGCCGACATTCGGCTCTACCAGAGCGCAGCCGCATCGGCGCCGGCTGAAACCTCGTATGTTGTGCGCTCCGACGTTCCCGTTGTTTCATCGGACCAGGTGCTGTCGCTGCTCAACCTGGGCAAGAGCGGCGGCGAGACGGCGTTCGATGTCGAGATGCCGGCCGGCCGTTACAGCGATCTGAAGCTCGCCGTAAATGGCCACGATTTTCTGGCGACGGTTGCTGTCTCGGGGAGCCAGTCACAAACTGCGGCCTCGCGAACCAGCCTCGGTTCATTCACGATCTTCGATCTGAGCCGTCAACGCCTGGGCCGCAGCACCATTCTTCATCTGCCGGAATCGGATTTCCGCTACCTGCACTTCCGCATCGCCGGACCCGTCGCGCCGGACGACGTGACCGGAGTCTCCGTCACGCGCCTGCCCAGGAGCCAGCCGAAGTTCGTCGCGGTGGCGGCAACGGCAAGCAGCACGTTGAAGGATCGCAACTCGGTCATTGAATTTGTTGTGCCGGCGCACACCCCGGTGGACCGCATCGTCTTCGTGCCGGGGCAAAATCCGGCCAGCTTCAGCCGCGATGTCGAAATCAGCGCGACCCCGGTTGCGCGGCCGCCTGCAAACGACGCGGCCGAGCCTCCGCAAACATTCACCGCGGCAGGAAACATTCTTCGCGTACACGCGATTCAGGAAGGCCATCGCATCGACGAAGAGCACCTGTCCGTTGAAGCGCCGCAAGTTGATTTTGACGGATCGGCCCAATGGACTGTGACCATCGAGAACCACGATGATCCGCCTATTCAGATGAATTCTGTTCGTCTCGAAATGCTCGCGCGCCGCCTGTGCTTCGACGCAACCGCAGGCAGCGCCTACGCGCTTTATTACGGCGACTCTTCGCTGGGAGCGCCGATCTATGACTATGCCTCGCTCTTTGTTCTCCAGCAGAATCCGCTGGCGGCACAGTTGGGGCCGGAGTCGGGAAATCCGGCTTATCAGCCGCGGCCTGACCAGCGCCCGTTCACCGAGAAACATCCCATCCTGCTGTGGGGCGCGCTGATCCTGGTCATCGCATCGCTCGGCGTCGTGGCGCTGCGTTCGTTCAAGACGGTGGCATCGAAACCATCGTAGAACGGGTTGCAAGAGTGGCTTGAGGCGATGCAGGAACTTCCATCAGGGGCTAAAGCCACGGTGTTCGTGCGGCTCTTGCGGCGCGGCTGAAGCCGAGCCCTTTCACAAGCGATTGCTTGGAACCGCTTTAGTTTCAGAGACCAACAAAACGCCTAGAAGTTCTTGTGCAAGTTTTGTGCTATAGGTGGTCCCAGAAAGGTGAGAGGTGGTTCTTCCGCCGGATACCCGCCTGCAAAGAGCGTAAAGTGTTTTCGATGCAATTCATGCATGTTTCTTGGGCTTGCCTCTGGGCGGGCCTGCAAGCCTTGTTTTTCTTCCCGCTCCCAATTTCGGCGCAGGACCGAACCATCCCTACCGAGAAGCCGATTTGGGCAAAGAATGCGACTGTGCTGGACTGTCGGCGCAGTCGTGTGCCAATCGAAGCCCCCGACCATTTAGCTTCTGTGCGAACCGTTTGCCTTAAAGCGGCTGGCAACTTTGTTCCTTACGAGCTGGAGTTGACCACCGCCGATGGAAAGCGGCAGGAAGTGAGCCTGCGCATGGGAGCTAACGAAGCGCTCTGGGCTCCGAATTCCAAATCGTTTCTTGTTAATGGTGGCGAAAGCGCAATTGCAGGCTTCTTTGTGGATGTATATCAGATTCTGGATTCGGGTCGTGTGTCGGTGCGGACGGTTACGAATGCCGCTCAGAGAGACATGGTTAGAAGCTTTCCTCCCTGCAGAGCCTCTCACAGGATTGAAAAAGAATGCGCGGAATACGCACACGATCCTGAGTACGACATGTCGGGTTTAGGTTGGTCCGGTGATTCCTCGGCCGTCTACGTGTTCGCAGAAGTGCCGTGCGGCAGTCGCTATGGCGGCATTATGTGCCAAGTACTTGGATACGAGCTAAGCGTGCCCAACGGGCGCATTCTGAGGCGACTCTCAGCCAAGCAAGCTAAGCAGGAATGGGGAACGCTCGCGGCTTGGAAAATCCGTATTCCTGAGCCTCCGGAGTACGGGCCTCCAATGTGACCTATCAAAACGCCGGAGTTGAGTTCTGGACTGGGTTCGGCACACGGCGCAGGTCACGGGGGCGGATTTGCCTTGTTATCGATCGGCCTGGCTGCGATCGGGGTTGCGGTCTGGGCCATCTCCCGCCCGGCGCGCACTGAGCCGGCGAAGAGTTAAGCAATCGGCAGTGGATGATCGAGGGCCGCTAGCGCCGGTGAGCGCGCCAGAACGAGCTGCCGCTCAGGTAAAGGAATACACCCACAATCAGCGCTCCCGCCCAGAATGTGCGGTGGCTGCTGGTGTGCGCGTAGTTCACGCTCTCCCGCCACAGCGACGGCGCGAAGACGACTACCGGCAAAAGAAAGAGCACTCCTGTAACCTCGAGCCACAGGATCCGGCCCACGCGTCGAAAAGGACTCAGGAAACCGCCGACACCCTGGCTGGCAACGCGGCCTGCCTGAGCTGCGGCCTGAGCGGCGGCCTGAGCGGCGGTCTGAGCTGCGGCCTGAGCGGCGGCCTGGCCCGTCCGTCGGCTGGCGTCCTGGCCTGCGTTCGATGACACGCCCGTGCGCTGCGCGCTTGCAGTTGCCGGCGCCGCAGGCCCCGCAAGGCGCTGCCCCGCGACCCGGCCTGCCACGCGCACGCCGATCCCCAGGGCACGCCCAATCATTCGAGGTTGCATCCCATTTATGATGGTAGCAGTGGCTTGAGGCCGCAGTCGTTGCAGGTTTGTGACCGCCGCAGCTTGGGTTGCCCGCGAACCGAAATGGCTGTAAGGTAAAGATTCCGCTCAGCAGCCGCACCTTTGTTCGCGGCCGCTTCTGGAGGGCTAATCATGACATCCCGTCTACGCGAATTGATTCAGCAACTGGGCGAGGCTATCCACGAGTCGGTCATCGAAAGCGAGCAGATCGCCGGGGTCGTCCAGGACATTCGCAAGCACGGGTTCGACGTTCTGCTCATGCTTGAGGCCACCATCGGCCTGAACGAAGTGAACAGCTCAAAGAAGGGCGACGATGGAGAGAACGGTGACGAGAGTGGGGCCGACGCCGGATCATTCACCCAGAATGATCTGCATTTTCTCAAGTCGCTGCGCATCTCCGTCGAAGGCGAGGACGGCCAAACCGAGCCCGACACGAAATAACAATCGACGGCAAAACTGGTGACTTGCCGCGCCTTCCGAGACCAGATTTTGAAGCGCTCGAAGCCGGTTTCTAGGGTGCTCCGGAGCCAATTTTGAAGCGCGCTGAGAACCGGTTGCGTCGCAGGCCCGCGTCGGTTTCGAGCCGCGCTTCCGTCCGCTTGTGAAGCGCGCAAAGCCTGGTTTCTCCATCGGCAGGGGTCATTGACCCTGATTCATCGGATTGATAAGATAGCTATGCGGGGTGGAGCAGCCCGGTAGCTCGTTGGGCTCATAACCCAAAGGTCGCTGGTTCAAATCCAGCCCCCGCAACCAATCTGCTCAACAAACTAAAGAGCTTAGAAAAGGCCGCATACTGCGGCCTTTTCCATTTTGTGCCGAATGTCCATGAATTGTTCGCCTTTCGTCTGTAGAATGGCGAGTCGAGCGGCATCTCCTTGCCTGCGGCACAGAAAGGATGATGGGAGTGCTGATCATCCCTCGCTTCTCTTCCGAGACCTTGCGAGAACTGGGTAGCCGGAATGCCCATCTGCGCGCTTTCTAAGGGGTAAATCCAAAGTGACCGTAACCGACAAGGATCTCGAAAATCTGGCTGTCCTTAAGCTTCGAATGGAGTTCTCCGTTGGGAATCTCCACACCATTGCCACGTTGCGCTTTCGCAAGGCGCACTTTCTGCTCACTTCAGCGGATCCCGAAAATCAAGCATACATCGATTCAAATCTTCCCATGTTGATCGATAAATTGCGGCCCGAGGCAGAAGCGAAGTTCCGCCAAGAGGTAGAAAACCAGGAGAAGGCAACGAAGGCGGAGAAGAAGGCCATCCTCGAAGGTGAGCTCGAAGAAGCGCTGAAGGAAGCTGAAGAACAAAAGAGGGACCTGGTGGCCCACCTCGACCCGGATGAACTAGCCAAGAAAGCATTGGATAATTCACCAATTCGATGGCTATCTCAGGTCAGCCGGGATAATTCCTGCGGTTGGAATTCGGATGTGAGAACTGACAGAAAAGCGTACATCTTCGCCTGTTTTAGCGAGCTTGCATATTTGCAGCACTCTAAGTTCGATTTACCTGGCCAGGGCAGGTATAAGGTCGTACCCAGTGAAGCCTTGGAATATCTCCGAACACGCGATGTGCATTTCAATCTTGAAGAGGTAGTGCGATCCGTTGTACGAGGAGAGGGTCTCGCCGTCGCAGTGACAGATCCAGGAAGAGGGTTTGTTTATGTGACTATTGCGACACCCAATTTCGTTGTCATAGCCGTGAGAGGGACATCGACTCTAAGCGAACTCCTGTTTCTCGACCTCAATACCCTTAAGGTGGGTAATGGAGATGAGCACTATCACCGCGGCTTTTATAACGAAGCAAACACGGCGATGGGGGAGTTGAAGAAACAAAGGGCTCTGAAGGCGGCCGAGGGCAAAGACATTCCCATCTATTTCACCGGACATTCTCTGGGTGCAGCCATCTCGTGGGTTTTCCGAAACATATGGGGTACTTCTCACAAGGTCATGACGCCCTATATCTATGCCTCACCGCGAATCGGCAACGATGCGGCGGCCAGAAAGTCTACTGTCTACGCATACACCCGGCAGAATGACCCTGTTCCTCATTTGCCGCCTCTAGCTCTCGATTTTCGGAACCCGACCGACGCAATAACCGTGAATCCTGACGAGGAAAAGAAATGGCAGATTCAGCTATGGGCCAAATTCTGGACAATTGGGAAAAATCATTCAATCGAACGCTATCGAGTGGAGCTTGGGGAAAAGACAAAGGACCCGCAGTTCTCACCAGACGAGTATTACAGTGCGCTTTTCGCCGAGATGATTGACGTTCATCGCGTGTTAAAGCTGCCCCTGCCCTACGGCGCCGCGCCACCGAATTCGAACGAGCCATAACGAGAGATTCTCCGCCCGCGAGTCGCGACCGAAATGAACAACCTTATCGGCCTTTCCTGTCCGCCTTCTTTGCGCGAGCTGGAAACAGAACAGCGCAAACAGGCAGAAGAAGGCGCGTAACGAGCGAACCGACTTGGTTCATTCTGTATTTGTCCAGGGGCGCACCGCCTCATCGAGGGTGCCTGAGTTCCTGACCGGCACAAGATCGACTACACTTCAATGATCCCGCCGGGAACGCTGCCACGGGAAAACTGCACACTGGCAGCTTCGAACTCCCGAGCCTCTTTGCCGACCAGAGCTTGCGCTATCGATTTATGGCAGAGTCACTTTTCTCCAGGTGATCCCGTCCATCCGTCAACCACTCCACATTGAAACGCGCGAAGACCAGCTTGCCGTAGTGGTCAGCATATGAACCGTAGATTTCGCCGGTCTCAAAAGCGATCGCGATCGAGCCGTCCGGCAGGACCGTCATGCTTGAATAAGCGCCCGGCCCCTCCAGGATTTCCTTTGCCACCGGCCAGGTCTGACCCTCGTCATAGCTCAAACGTACGGTCATGTTGAACCGGCCTCTCGGGTCCGACTCCACCGATCCCGCCGCGATGGCGCCGCTCACCGGGTTTGCAAACAGAAGTCGATTTTTCGAGTAGCCCTCATCTTGTCTCGTGTATCGGATCAACGTTCCCTGGCAATCGGAATCGGGCAGATTCGGGTCGAGTCTCGCATCCGTCCAGGTGAGCCCCTTGTCGTTGCTGATGACGACGGTGCGGCTGGGCTGCCCTCGCCGGTTGAACATGATCGAGCCATCGGCCAGCTCGACAATCTGCGACTCGCTCTGCTCTACCCCTGTGGTTCCTCCGGACTTCCAGGTCTTGCCATGATCGTCGCTGAAAATGACATCGTCGTAAGCCGCGACCATCAACCTGCCCGACTTGAGTTGAATACCAACCCCGGGGCTGAGTCTCTTGCGCCCCGTGCCCGGTGTGACATCGACGGGCTTGGACCATGTAGCGCCCTCGTCTGTACTCTTCAGCAACCAAATATCCGCCGGGACATCCTGATACGGCGGAAAGTAGGGATTCATCAGCACGTAAATGGTTCCGTCGCTTTGATCGATCAATGCAACCATGTTCATATAGGCTTCGCCATGCGTGCTGCCAATCACAACCTGCTGCGGCAGCCACATCATGGTGTTGCGCCGGGTGCGCCCTTCTCCCTTGGGAGAAAGATACGGCGGCGTCCATTTGCGGTCGTTGCCCAGGCTGCGCTTGAGGACCAGATCGCTGCCTGCGCCGTCCACGGCGCCATCGTGTTTTCCCTCGGCGAACGCCAGCACCGTACCCTTCTTCGTGCAGAGCAGAGTCGGGCCACGAAACGTGTTGTAATCGTCCTGGCCGCCCACAAAGAGATCGGTTTTTTCAAACAGCGCCTGCGCGCGCAGCGCTGTGCCGCCTAAAGCCACCATCACCAAAGCGGCAAGTGCTGCAACTCGCGGATATCGGACGAGTCCATTCCTCAAGCGGATCGGCATAAAGACATTCTCCTGGAGTCTTATTTTCCTTTTCTTGGTTTCGAGCCAATGTACCACCTGTTGCCTCGCTCACTGTGTTCCTTGCATGCGATTTCCGTCGGAAAGCTCGCGTTGCCCGGCTGGGCCGCCGCGGCCGGGAACCTGGTGCCTGGTGAAAAACCCGGGCGCTCCGTTTTGCGCATTTCGTCGTATTCTATTGTCGATCCCCAATGAAGACCTTCACTCTCGACGAAGCGCAGTCTTTGTTGCCCGTGCTGGAGTCGCTGCTCAAGCGCGCGATCGACGGCCGCCGTTGCGTCCAGGAGGCCGAGGCCGGCTTGAATTCGCTCGCGCAGCGGATTTTTCTCTCCGGCGGCATGCGAGTCGATCCCACCGCAATCGCCGGGCAGCGCGCGGAGATGGAAGATCAGCTCAAGCGCGTGCGCGAAAGCATCGCTGAAATCGACGCCATCGGCGTGCAGGTGAAGGATCTGGAAGCCGGCCTGCTCGATTTTCCCTGCCGCGTTGACGACGAGATCGTGCTGCTGTGCTGGCGCATGGGCGAGCCGGCTATCGAACATTGGCACACCATGGAGGCCGGCTTCAAGGGCCGCCAGCCCGTCGATGAAAGCTTCCGCCGCCGCGCTGCATCCGGCGGCCGGCCGAACTAGATCGCCCAACCCGATCCCGCACCTGCCTTGCCGAGCCACGGAAACAGGATTCGGCCGCTCTGGCCTTGACTGGCTGGAGCGCGAGCTAGTAGCTAGAGGCTAGGAGCCAAGAGCTGCCTTTATGTGCGGAAGATTTGCGCGACGATCCACCCGTGAAGTCCTCGCCGAATGGTTCGGCGTCGATCTCGAAGACGCGCCCGAGTTCGTGCCCAGCTACAACGCCGCGCCGCAAAGCGTGCAGCCGGTGGTGCGGCTGGGCCGTGACAGCGGCCGGCCGGAGTTCGCGCTCTTGCGCTGGGGCCTTGTGCCCTACTGGGCCAAGGACGCGAAGATCGGCTACTCCACCATCAACGCGCGCGCCGAAGAGGTTGAAACCAAACCGGCGTTCCGCGAGGCGCTGCGCAACCGCCGCTGCCTGGTTCCTGCCGACGCGTTTTACGAGTGGCAGAAGCGCGGCGCCAAGAGCAGGCAGCCCTTTGCCATCGGCCTCAAAGCGGGCGAACCGTTCGCCTTCGCCGGCCTCTGGGAGCGCTGGCGTCCGAAAGATGGTGAACCTCTGGAGAGCTTCACCATCCTCACCACCGACCCGAATGCCATCCTCGAGCCCATCCACAACCGCATGCCGGTCATCCTGGAGCCGAAAGACTACGCGCGCTGGATGCAGCCGGCTGAGTCCGCCGACCGCTTGCCGGTGGATCTGCTCAGGCCCTATCCCGCCGAGGATATGATCGCCTGGCCGGTCGCCGACCGCGTGGGTAACGTACGCAATGACGATCCGGAACTGCTGGCCGAGAGCGACGCGGGCGATGCCCAGACATCGTTGTTCTGATTGCACGCCTGCCCTGGTCCAGCTCGGTGGCAGGTTTCGTGGATAACCTCATCCCAATCCGGTTCATCTAAAACAGTAGTGCACGTCACCCCGCGGGCGAAGGAGAGCAAATGCCGATTTTCTCTGCCCGAACGGCCGACTTCAACAATCCGATTGCTTAAAGGAGTTCTACTTACATGAAAATTCGCATCTTGCTGCCTGTCTTGATCAGTGTTGCGTGTCTCGTGGCATTCGATACCGGAGTCACCGCGCAACAAACCGATTCACAACCCGCCTGGAGTCCCCAGATCCCTGTCGCCGCGAAAAATGAGGCCGCCGAAATGGTGCCCGCCGAGGCCGTGCTCGACCGGCAAGTCGATGCTAGGAAAGTGAAGGCCGGCGATCAGTTTCGCGCCACGCTCACCGATTCCGTCCATCTGAAGAACGGACCTGAGCTTCCCCACGGAACCATCCTCGTAGGAACCATTGCGGCGGACCAGATGCAAAATGGCGGCAACTCGAAGCTGGCACTGCGTTTCACCGAGGCGCGGCTGAAAAACGGCAAGACATTTCCCATCGAGGCAACCATCGTTGCCATTGCGAAGCCGGCGTATGGCGAAGCCGGGTATGTGACCGATCCGGTAGCCACTTGGGATGGAAGATTACTGGCGACGGATGAGGTTGGCGTCATGTCGGGTGTGGACCTGCATAGCCGGATCGCCGGCGAGTATTCGGGCGTCTTCGTGACGAAGAAAACGGATGTGAAACTGGCGGCCAGACTGCAGTTGGCGCTGGCCATCGGTGCGCAAAGCACAAACGGTGCGAACGGAGCCTGACACTCTCTCGGCTCCAACGTGCAGGAAGTCAGGGCGTCTGTCCCAACACCCCGTGAGGCAGACGCCAGCGCCCGCTCGGTTCCTCTACCCGAGCGCAACCCACCCCTCTTGCGTCTAATTGACGGAATCATTTCTTTGACTTGGTGCGCCCGGGCAAGACAGGATGCCTGTCTGGGCGCTAACCTTTTAGACAGTAAGCTTAGATACTTTTGTCGATCATGCTGCATCTGCGGGATCGCGCTATTGGGTGGCCGGGGGGAACGATGAACTTGCGACGCTGGGCTGTGCTTGGGTTGGTTCTTCCCGTGGTTCTGGGCGGATGCAAGAACTTCTGGAAGCTGCCCTCAGGCAGCAGCGGAAGCACCGGCACAACCCTCTCCAGCGGTGTCTTCTACGTTCTCGACCAGACCGCGGATCAGCTGGTTGCCTATGACATCTCGTCGGGTGTGCTGAACAAGATCGGCACTTACTCCGTCGCGGGGCCGACCGCCATGGCCCTCTCGCCCAGCGGCAGTTACCTCTACGTCAGCACCCTGATCAGCGGAATCTACGCCTACAGTGTCGGTTCCGGGGGCGCGCTCACCGAGCTGAACGGCAACGCAGCCATTTCATCTGATCCCGCTTTGGCTCTCGCGGTCGACACCACAAATTCCTGGCTCATCGATGCATTTATCAACGCCGGCGGCCAGGTGGTTGTGGACGCGACTCCCCTCAATGCAAGCGGCACTTATACGGCTGGCGCCAGCGTGGCGTCAGCGACCTTCACGATCTCCAACAGTCCCACGGTCAAGCAGATGGCCTTGTCTTCTGACAATGCCAACATCTTCCTCGCGCTCGGCACCGGTGGAACTATCATCGTTCCCTTCAGCTCCACCACCCCGCTTCCCGCCGGTGTCACTGCACACACAATCTCCGTGCTTCACAACGAAGGCTCCGACCTGTCAGTCGCGGTGGATCCGCAGACTCGCTTCTTCTATGTCGGCGAAGCCAACGGGAACTCGGCTGGAAGTTCGGGCGGCCTGCGTTACTTCGACTACAGCACCCTCGCCGAAGAGTCCGGCTCGCCTCTTGCCAGCGGCGGGCTCGCCCCCAGCGCAATCCTGCCCATGGCCGACTATGTCTATGTGGCCAACGGGCAGGGCGCAACCTCTGCTGGCAATGTCGCCCTGTTCTCAATCACCACATCCGGATCCACCACTTCGCTGACTGCAGGAAGCACATTTGCATCCGGCACTCAGCCCATCGGACTGGCCGAGGACAGCCAGAGCAATTTCATCCTCGCTGTCTCAGAGGGTGACGACACAAGTTCCGGCGGCAACCCCGACCTCGACGCCTACACCATCAGTTCGGGTGCACTCACTTCCGCCCTGACCTCCGCAACTGGAACCGATCCGGTAGGAGCCATTGCCATTCTGGCGTTGCCGTAGAAGCAGGTGCCAGATTTCAGGTGGCAGGTTCCAGGCGTCGGAGTGCCGGCGTCAGGGGGTTGCCTGACCGAATGTCGCGCGTTCTTTGCAATCGAGTTCGAAAGAAAACTGGCGCTGGGGTGCAGCGCCGCCGACTGAACCCTGACACCTGCAACCTGCCCCAGTGCTATCCTCAAATCAACGCACGTGCTGTGTTCATTTCACTCCCCATCCTGATGGCTTCTTTCGTCGGGCGCATCCGCGACCTCTCCTCAGCGTTGCTCCTGATCTGCTTATTCGCCCTGGCAGCGGGGTGCAATCGCTTCCACCCCACGCAGAAAGAGATGGTCTACGTCGCCATCCGGCAAACCTACCTGCATGACCGCGTGGCGCCGGTTTCGAACCGCGTCTGCGAGGTCACCAATGGGCAGGCGCTGCAGGTGCTCGAACACGGACGCCGCTTTCTGAAGGTTCAGACCGACAAGCAACAGACCGGCTGGATTGAAGAGCGCGCGGTGATCGACCAGAAAGTCTACGCCGGTTTCGCGAATCTCGCCGTCCAGCACAAGGACGATCCGGTTGCGGCAACGGCAACGCTCCGCGACGATCTTGCCATGCACCTGTTGCCCGGGCGCGAGACAGAGCGGTTTTATCTGCTGGCGGGCAACACCAAGGTCGAGCTTCTGGCGCGCGCATCGGCGCCCAAGAAGGCCGGCGAGGTGATTCCGCCGCCGGCTCCGGCGCCCGTCGCCAATCCCGCGGGGGCAAAGCCGAACGTCACCCAGTCTTTGAATGCCAAGGCTGCTCCGCCGGCCAAACCCGCAACCACAACTGCGAAGCCCGCGAACGCGATCGCGGCGCCTGCGCCGCCTGTCCCGCCTGAGCCGCCGCAGATGGAAGACTGGTGGCTGGCTCGCGATCCGCAAGGCCACACGGGATGGCTCCTCGCCAACCGCCTCGATGTCGATGTGCCCGACGACGTGGCGCAATACGCCGAGGGCCAGCGCATCGTGGGCGCATGGGTCCTGACCAAGGTGACCGACTCTGAGTCCGACGCGCCCAATCACCAGGTTCCCGAATATTTGATGGTGCTCACTCCCGGTTCCGGAATGCCCTTCGACTTCGACCAGGTGCGCGTCTTCACCTGGAGCCTCAAGCACCACCGCTACGAGACTGCGTTCCGCTTGCACCCCATCGCAGGCTACCTGCCCGTGCGCATCTTCACGCAAACCACTCCCAAGGGCACGGCTCCGGCATTCAGCTTCCTGCTGGGCAGTAACAATACCGTCGTCACCGATCCGGCAACCGGCATCACCCGGCCCGTCTCACCGCGCACCATCAACTACGACATGGTCGACACGCGCGTGCAGCGAATCGGGCCCGACATGGCGCCGATCCAGATAACACACGAGCCCGGGGAGAAAGCAAAACCTGGAGCCAAGGCGCAAGCCCACGGAAAATCGAAGCGGAAACACTAGTTCATCGCCCTGCCCGCGTCACGCGGGCGTGGACGTGATCGTGCGATAGACAACTTTGCCTGCGACGCGCGGCAGAGCCTTGTCTACGGCACGATGACGGCGGATCCGTCCGCGGTTTCATTCTTCACAGCTTCGAGGGCGCGGTTCGCCTCTTCCAGCGGGAAGGCCGCAACTGCCGGCCGGAGATTGAGGTCGCGCGCCGTCGCTAGAAAATCCCGCGCGTCCTGGCGGGTCATGTTGGCGACAGAGCGGATCTGGCGCTCACCCCAGAGCAGGCGGTCGTAGTCAAAGGCCGGCATCTGGTCGAGGTGAATGGCGTTGATGGCGACCACGCCTCCCTTGCGTAACGCGGCCAATGCGTCGATGACCACCTTCCCGCTGGGCGCAAAGGTGATGGCCCGGTCGAGCGCGACCGGCGGCTTCGCATCTTCGTCCCCGACCCACTTTGCGCCGAGAGCTTCAGCCGTCTCGCGGTGCGCTTCGCCGCGCGTAACCACGTAGACCTCGCAACCCCACGCCTGAAGCACGCGAATCGCGAGCGACGCCGAGCTGCCGAACCCATACAGTCCCACGCGCTCTCCGCGCTTCACTCCAGCCACGCGCAGGCTGCGAAAGCCGATCACGCCGGCGCAGAGCAGCGGTGCAGCGTGAATCGGCTCGAGACCGTCAGGCAGTGGATGAGCGAAATCGGCCCGTACCGCTGCGAACTCTGCATAGCCACCATCGACTGTGTAGCCGGTGAAGACGGGATGGTCGCAGAGGTTCTCCATGCCGTGGCGGCAGAACCAGCAATCGCCGTCGGTCCCGCCGATCCAGCTGACGCCGGCGCGCGTCCCCACCGGCAATTCGGTCGTCGCACCCGCCACCACTTCGCCGACGATCTGATGGCCGGGAATGATGCGCGGCTGAACCGGCTTCAGGTCGCGCTCCACGATGTGGAGATCGGTGCGGCACACTCCGCAAGCAAGCACCTTCAGTAGCACCTGCCCGGGCCTCGGCTCCGGCCTGGGCAAATCTTCGATCGAGAGCCAGGCGCCTCGACCGGTGATGGACGTGGAATCGAAGACCGCCGCGCGCATGAAGGGCCTTCCTGAAAGCAGCTTACTCGGCGAGTTAGGATGGTGTAGCCGGCGGCGTCTACCTTCGAGATCGGCGCCGCAGGTCACGGGAGAATTGGACCCAGCGCCCTATCTCGTCTCTAAGGTCAATGCTCCACGGACCTATCCTTGTATTTCTCCACGACTTGCTGCAATAGCTGACGATCCAGATTGGGGGCGTCATGCGTTTCCAGCAATCTTTGAAACTTATAAGTGTTCAACTCGATATAGCGTCGAAGGTACATGTCTTGGATGAAGTCGTCGACCCTCACGATGCTGACGGCCAGTACTACCCCCGCCGCGGCCAGCGCCATCGCTTTTCGCCGCTGCTCACGCAGGAGGACGCTGCACGCCACGAAAATGCATATTGCGATTTGCGCCGAGTACAGGTCCCTATAGCGATAGATCGCGTTATGTATGACTGCGTTGACGAGCACCGCCCACATGCAATCCACCTGCAGCGGCGATAGTTTCGATCGAAGCGTCGATGCGACCAGATAGAACATCGCCACGGCTCCAAGCATGACCAGAACCGCGACTCGCGCGGGATCAAACAGGAAAGTAAAGCCTCCATACTCAGTGAAAATAGGCAGGATCATTTGCAGAATGTTCTTCAATACGTTATCGACTATGGCCAGTTGCGGAAGATGTCCAGGCAGTGCTGAGGCCAATGGGTAGGGCCGCACGCCAAACAGGCAACCCAGGTTGCTGTAGGAAATGGCATTCGCCCCAAACATCAAAACTCTGCCCAGAAAGTAAGCAACGATCACGGTTGCCCAGCCTGCCGAGGCACGAATTCTATGCCACCACGTACCTCCGGCCAGCCGCGCCGAGACCACGATCGCCATCACCGGCACAATCAGTCCGCTCTCTTTGCTCAGTAGACCGAATACGCAGAGAAAGAGAACATAGGGGACTCGGAGATTCTTCCCAGCTTCCCGAACCGTCACCACGTGGTGCAAGAACAATAAGAAGGCTAAGCCAACTAACAGGTTAGGCCGGTCGGCTATCCATGTTGCCGGTGACATGGTGTGGACCGAAATAAGGAAGAGCGAAGCCCCCATGAAGCTCAAAGCAATATCTTTTCGAGCCCGCCAGATGATAAAAAACACCAGCATCGTGTTGATGAAGTGCAAGACGAGGTTGATGATCTGATTGACTTGGAACTTGATTCCGAGAGTCTTATAAACGACCCATATGGAAATCGAATGCAGCGGTCTGTAATGCCCATAGTTGCCCCCTGCATAAGGGGCCATTCCAAAATCGCCTACGAGGTATTTCAGAGGGTTGGCTGTATGCGCCACCGAACTGAGCACCTCCAGATCATCCACTGTGCCTGGAGCCCACTGGATTGACGCGTGGTATACGGCAAGAGCAAATAGAAAGAGCAATGCCGTCGCGATAAGCAATCCGTTTCTGTCGGAGTCGCTGAGTGTCAACCTTCGCCCAAGCTGGTTGGGCGGCTGCGCAAAAGTCTTTCCACCATCCGCCGCTTTGGTGGCTTCCTCGGTAGGTTGCATTGTCCCTCCGCCTGACGAATGTCGAGGCACAGCCAGAACCTACATATCGTGACAGAATTAAGCCGACCCTTCTCCAACGGGCGATTCTCAGCGTCCTCAGTTAGTTAACCCGATGAGGAGAGCGTGATACTTATACCTCCTGCCATTCATTCTCCAGGCAGGTGCGACCGATTCCCCGTGCGGGAACCTTCTGTAACAGCAGGCCGCAGGCTCCGGCTTGGGCAGATCCTTGATCGAAAGCCAGCCGCCTCGACCGGTGATGGACGTGGAATCGAAGACCGCCGCGCGCATGGAAGAAGGATATCGCGTTGGAGGGAAAGGCTCAGTCAGGCCTGGGCGGCCCGTCGCCGCAGCTCCAGCTCAACCACGCGTAGCATCTCGCTCTCCGGCGCGGGCTTGCCGGTCCAGATTTCGAACTGCCGCGCGCCCTGCTGCACGAACATCTCCACGCCGCTGATCACTGCCATGCCCTTCGCCTTGGCCAGCTTCAGAAGCGGAGTCTCAATCGGCGTGTACACCGTGTCGAAAACCAGCGAGGCGTTCAGCTCGCTCTCTTTGATGGGGAGCTGCTGCTTCATTCCGGTCATGCCGCAGGGAGTGCAATTGATGATGGCATCAAACCGTGTCTTGCCCAGCGCCGACTGCCGAAGGACATGCGCCTTCGCCTTGCGGGCCAGCGCCGCGGCCTTCTCGTGCGTGCGGTTGACGATATAAACCTCGGAGCCCTGCTCGACGAGACCAAACACCGCCGCGCGCGCCGCCCCTCCCGCGCCAAGCACCAGGATGCGTGCGCCCTTCAGGCGCATCCGCCGTTCCAGCGGGCGAACCACTCCGGCAACATCGGTGTTGAAGCCGTAAAGTTTGCCGTCGGCGCCGGTGCGCAGGGTATTGCACGCGCCGATCTTCGCCGTCAGCGGATCCATGTTGGCGAGATGCGGCAGCACCTCCTGCTTCAGAGGCATGGTCACAGCCACGCCATCCAGCGGCAAGTCGCGAATCACGGTGAGCAGGTCGTCGAGCGCCTTCACCTTCAGCGGCAGCATGATCGCGTTCACGTTTTCGCGGCGAAACGCCGTCAGGTGCATGACCGGCGAGAGCGAATGAGCGATGGGGTTGCCGGCCACGGCAAATATTCGCGTCGCCTGGTCGAGCTGTTCCAGCCGGTAGACGTCGAGCAGCGTGCGCGCAGAAACCTGGCCGGGAGCGGTTTCCATTCCATCCGCCGACGAAGCAAAGGTGAACGCTGCGCCGGCGCGCGGGCTCAGCACCCGGCTGATCAACCCTTCCTCTCCCATGGCAATACCGACGAGATGAGCCCCAAGAGATTGGTCCTCAACCATGCGAAGCACGGAAAGGTTATCGGCGAGGGTGCGAGCCGTGGTCACAACCTTTACGAACTCCGGTTCGTACTCCTCAATGCGCTGGGCGGTCTGCGAAAGCCCTTCGGGACGCCGGGTACGGGTGAAGTCGTGGGAACTGATCAGCAGCGCGCCACCGGCAGCCCGCAAGGCGACGCGGAACTTGGCCATCTGCGGCCTGGTCGTCTGCTCGGCCGACTCGATCTCCAGATCGACGATGTGGCAGCCCGTCTCGGCAGCCTTCTGCAGCACCTCGAGCTCGGCATTCAGCGATCCCGTAAAGTGGCCGCCGAAGGGCTTGCGGCGGCAGGTGGCGATCACGGTCAGCTCGCGATGGCGGCTTAGAAAGGCCTTTAACTCGGCCATGGCAGCGGTCGGCTTGGCCAGAAAATCAAGCCTTAACTCGATGAAAATAGAATCTTTAATGGCTGCTTCAGCCCGCCCGATGAGCTCCCCGGGCGTGGCTCCCTGAACCGCCAGGCACAGCTTGCCAACCCGCAGGCGAGGCGCCACCGGCGCCGTTACAGGCTGGGTGTCAACCGGGTTGGAGACGGCCAGGGGCATTTCCTTCAATTGACGCATATTAAAAGGGATTTGCCCCACTCCGCAACCGATTTTGTGCACTTTCGTGATCCCGAAGGCATGGGATTCAGCCTTGGCCGAGTTACGCGCGTAACGCAAACAGGGCGTTTTCGAGGGGTGTCTGGCCGGCCAACCGGTAAATGCGCATCCTGAAACTCAGCCCCCCGCCTGATCCTGGAGCGGCCTGTCGCCGGCACAGATTGGCAGTCCCGGCCCCCCGCCCCGGCGCATAATGGGAGCGACGCTTGAAAGGACACGTCATGCGCAAGTGGGGCATCGTCATCAGCCTGCTCTATGCAGCAATCGTTCTGTTCCTGCTCGTTCCCGCCGGAATACTCCTCGCCGGAGATCAGAATCCCCTCCGGCAGATCTTCTCCTCCGACCTTCTCGGCGCATTCGCCGAATGGCTGCTTTGGGTCCCGATCCTCGCCGTGCTCGCCGGGCAAGCGCTTCTGCTCTTCCTTTCGGTCGACACCACGCAGAAAAGACTAAAGCCCCGGACAAATCTCACGATTTCCGTTGTCGTCGCATCGGCGTTGTTTGCGCTGCTCGCGTTTGCGGCGATCTCTGCCGTCGGCGCTGCCATCTACCACGACAAGTTCATAGACAAATTCTGGCCGTCTGAGGGCCCGATGCTGGCGGCCTGGCTGGCGCTTTGGGTTGTGTGGGCGATTGTCTTCTATCTCTACTTTCGCAAGTCCTCGCCGGGCGCGGCGCGAATGGTTTCGTGGCTGATCAGGGGCAGCGTGCTGGAGCTGTTGATCGCCGTGCCATGCCACGTTTGGGTGCGGCGGCGCGACGATTGTTCAGCGCCGATTGCAACCAGCTTCGGCATCGTCACGGGAATTGCGGTGATGCTGCTCGCGTTCGGACCGAGCGTGCTGCTGCTCTATAAAAAGCGCCTCGACAGTTACACGGCCCCGAGGGCGGCCTCGACAGCGAATTAAGGCGGCGAAGCGACCGCTGGCGCGCGATTGAAGAGCTTGTGGTCCGTAAGCGGGTGTCCTTCCGGCTCCTGCCCAAATGGTCTTGTTACTCTAGAGTTTCGGAGGAATGCCACGGGATGAGTACAGAGACGCTTTCCACCTCTGCTGCAGAGAACAATCACGCGTGGGTGGAGGGCGGTGCAGTGTCTGCTGAGGCGCTGACGGAATGGGTGAGCGGCCGGCTCTCCGCCCATCAGCAGGCTCTCGCGCAATTGCTCGCCGTCGAAGGCGAGCGAACTCCGCAGAATTCGCTGCTGTTGTACGACACGGCGATCCAGCAGCTCAATCTGGCCGGGGCGCAGGCGGGACTGCTCAACTCCGTCGCCAGCGATAAGGCGGTGCGCGACCAGGCGCAACTCGAAGCCCAGCGCGTGGCCGTCGCCGGAGCGGCGCTCAGCCTGAACCGCGACGTCTACGACGCGTTGACGGCCGTCAAACTCGACGGCGCCAGCCCGGCAACCAGGCACTACCTCGAACGCACTCTGCTCAGCTACCGCCTGGCGGGCGTCGACAAAGACAAGCCCACGCGCGACCGCCTGCAGGCATTGCACGAAACCGCGACCAGGCTGTCGCTCGAGTTCAGCCGCAACATTCAGGAAGGCGGGAAGACGATTGACGCTTCACTGCAGGAGCTGGAGGGCCTACCCCCGGATTACATCGCGCGGCATCCTGCACAGAAAGACGAGAAGGGCAGCGAGCGCGTGACCCTGACCACCGATCCGCCCGACATGATGCCGGTAATGACATTCGCCGCCAGCGGCGCGCTTCGCGAGCGGATGTTTCTCGCCTACAACACGCGCGCCTTTCCCGCGAACCGGCAGATCCTCCTCGACCTGCTCGCCACGCGGCAGGAAATTGCCACCCTGCTCGGTTTTCGCAGTTGGGCCGACCTGGCCACGGCAGACCAGATGATGAAGTCCGCAGCCAATGTGCGCTCCTTCCTGGCCAGGCTCGACAGCGCCAGCCGCGAAGGCGCGCTGCACGAGCACAAGCAGATACTCGAGTTTGCGCGCGGACGCGAACCGAGCCTCAAAGAGATCGACATTACGAGCCGCGGGTATTGGTACGAGCAGTTCCGGCGCGACAAGTTCGACTTCGATTCGCAATCGGTGCGGCCATATTTCCCGTACCAGCGGGTTGAGGCGGGCGTGCTGCAGACGGCAGCGCAGTTGTTCAAGATCGAGTTCAGGCCCTCGCGGGCTCCCGCCTGGCACGCGGCGGTCTCTGTCTTCGATGTGATTGAAGATGACCGCGTGGTAGGCCGGTTTTATCTCGACATGCATCCGCGCGAAGGCAAGGACAAGTGGTTCTCCGCCGCGCCGGTGGTGACGGGCGTGCGTGGGCGCTCCCTGCCCGAAGCCGCGCTGATCTGCAACTTCCCTGAGGGCGACGCCACAGATCCCGGCCTGCTGCAGTATTCCGACGTGGTCACGTTCTTTCACGAATTCGGCCATCTGATGCACGCCATTCTCGGCGGGCACACGGAGTGGGCGGGCCTCAGCGGCTTTGCCACCGAAGGCGATTTCATCGAAGTGCCGTCGCAGATGCTCGAAGAGTTTTTCCGCGACGAGAAGCTGCTGCAATCGTTCGCGCGGCACTACCAAACCGGTTCGGTTCTGCCTTCCGAGCTTATACAGAACCTGAAACGCGCCAGCTCGTTCGGCAGGGCAGACTGGGTGCGCGCGCAACTCTACTACACCACGCTGTCGCTCGATCTCCACGACCGCGATCCCGCCGGAATCGATCCCGACGCCGAAATCGGCAAGCTGTTCAGGCAGTTCCAGCCGTGGACATGGATCGACGGCAACAGGATGTACGCGAGCTTTGGACACCTCACCGGCTATTCGTCGAACTACTACACCTATATGTTCGACAAAGTCATCGCGCTCGATTTCTTCGCGCAGTTCGACCCGCAGAATCTGCTGGGCGGCGATACCGGCGAGCGCTACCGCAAAACTGTGCTCGAACAAGGCGGGTCGAAGCCGGGACGGGAGATGGTGCGGGACTTTTTGGGGCGCGACGAGGAGTTTGCGGCGTTCAGCAACTGGTTGAATGAAGAGTTTGAAGAGCAGGGCTCAGGTGTCAGGAATCAGGAATCGGAAGGCCGATGACCGCGAAGGATTTTCGCCGGATCGCGCTCAGCCTCGCAGGCGCCGAAGAAGGCTCGCACATGGGCGCAGTGGATTTTCGCGTCGGCGGACGAATCTTTGCGACCCTGGCCTCGGTGAAAGAAGGCTACGGCAACCTGATGCTCACGCCTGAAGTGCAGGCCGAGTTCATCCGGGAGGGTCCGGATCTGTTTTTGCCTGTGCATGGCGGCTGGGGCAGGATGGGATCGACCCACATCCGGCTCGCGAAGGCCGACGAGCAGACGCTTCGCGGCGCGCTTCACGCCGCCTGGAAGCTTAGAACGGAAAAGAATAAGAAGACGGTCAAGACTGCGGGCCGGCGAACGGCCCGGTCGCCCCGGGGAACCTAGCCTCGCAGACGAAGCTCCACATGAGTCCTGCACTGCGGCTGGCCGCGCCTGCAAAGGCGCAGCAGGGTGATCGGCTCCTCGACGTCCGCGTCGCGGTCTGGCGGCGACTCTCGATCCCTTTGTTCTTCCAATTCCGCAATAGCCAGGATCAACCGTCGCCTTAAGTGGATAAAAGCGGGATCATCGCGATCGAAGCTCCCGTTCTGCTCCAGCCGCCGCAGGGTGTTCTGGAGAATGTTCACGACATGTCCAGTTGAATAAAGACGCTGCATCGGGGCCCACATAATGAATTTTCTATCTCGACAGCTTCGATGCCTGCATCTGATGGCAGTTTGCCCCGCCCCGATGCGGAAATCCAGCCGTCTTTCGAGGTCGCGAAACAGACTTCACGCCGGACGAAACTGTGTCGAACGCCGCGTCGTCAAACTAGACCGCTTCGCAGAACCTCAAGCCTGCACATCGGCCGGCGCCAGATCGAGCATCTGAACCGCAACACCCATCATGACAGGATGAAACGTTCCCCAAAACGGGAACCGCGCCTCTCTTACTGTTCGATCACCACAACTGCCGATCGCGGCGGAACGGCTACCGTGCCGGCGAAAGAATGAGGCGACGGATCTTCGGGACTCACCCAGATCAGATTTGCTGCAGCGTGGTTAAGCGACACTCCTGCCGCGATACTTCGGGTTTCGTTGTTGACCAGCACCACCGCCCGCTTTCCATCGGCGCGCTTGAGAGTCGAAAAGCTCGAAAAGGGTTCGCCCGCGACGGTTACGCTTGCCTCTTGTGTGTCAAGAAACTCGGCGCTCCACAAATAATCCTGATATTTTCTGCGCAATGCGTCCATCTTGACGCCGTAGGCCAGGGTCAGCGGAAAGTCCGAAAGATCTCCTTTGAAGTTGAAGGGTTCGTAACTCAGGATGTAGCGATAGCGAAGCGCCTCGTTGATCATTTCACGGTCGTCGAAGCCGGTTGCCGCGATCATGATGGGGAGGAACGGATCATCGTAGCGATCGATTGGAATATGGCCGGGCGAGATGCGAAAGTACATTAACCTGTAGTAGCGCTGCTCCAGGTCGTAGGGGTCTTCGCCGGCAAAAAGAAAATTCGATTCTCCGACCGTGTTCTTCACAATGTCGTGAAAGCGCTCGCCGAGCATCGAGTCGCCCGTCCATAAAGACTTCGCCATCAGTTGCCCGTTTTCACGATAGAAGCAAAAGTCGGCTCCGCCGTGGTGGTTCACCTCGTCGTAGAGAATGCCGCTGGCGCCGAGGTCAACGCTCTTGGAAAACTCTTTAGCCGACAAATCCTGCCAAAACGGATCGGGTGTGCACGCGACTGCCAGGCGGCGAGTGTTGATATCGGCGAGTTGCTCGGGAGTCTGGTACTCGTAGCCCGAATAAATGTATGGCTGCCCGTTTGGATCGTGCGCGACATGATCTTTAAGACCGCTCTCATAGGCGGGCGATGAGGTATCGACCCAGGTGTACTTGTTGAACAGGATGACGTGCACACCCATCGCCTGAATCTGGGCGATTGCCGTTTTCAGTTCGTCGCGAGTGCCGAGCCGCGGGTCAGTATCGTGTGAGGGATTTCCTCGATCCTGACCTCCATTGTTCCAGCCCACCAGCTGAATCGCGTTGATGCCGGCCTTTGCAGCCTCGGCGGCCCGGCGAGGGAGATCGCGGTAGGGTGTCCGCAAGTCGTCTTCTGCGGAATTGATCTGAATCTGTTGCCACGAATTGACGTTCTCCACCCATGTGGGACCTGCAGGAGGGTGGAACCATGTCGCGCGCCAGCGGCGATAAACGTCGGCGCCACGATGCCAATCACCCTCGAACGGACTAAGCACGACGCGGGCCAGCTTCACAGAGGAACCGGACGGCACGAAAGGGAAGTGCTGAATCGACGCTACGATGCGAACGGGATGTTCGCTGATCGTGGGGTCCGGAGGAACCTTTGAATCGAAGGAATCGCCGAAGCCGGGTTTCAATTCGAAGGTGAAGCGAGTCACTTCTTCGTAGGCCAGATCGTGGTTCCCGATATAGAGACCCTGGTTTCCGGCCAGAACGAGATTGTAGCGTCCCCCGCTCATTTGGATCGGATAGTTGGTTCCAAAGTATCCCCGCTCGTTGCTGAAGCTGGGCGTAAGCGGAATCAAGCCGGCGCCTCCATAGCCGGGCGCCAGTCGTTCCATCGATGCCGCGCCCGCGGGGACACTCAAGGCGCCGATGATCGGCCAGTCGATCGTCGCCACCGTCCAGCCACCGCGATTCTCGATCTCCATGTCGAAGGCGATATTAGGTCCGTCGAGCGATACCGTCCCTTTGAGCGTGATGTCGAGCGTGCCACGATATTCGCTGGCGAGCGATTTCCATGTCATCGTCAGGCTTCGGCCGTCTGTCGATTTCTCTGCCGACGTGAGATGGTTGCGGGCGCCGAGGACCGGGCTGTAGGACCGATCCGGAGTGGGCGCGAAAAGGCGGAATGACTCGCCCAATTCAGGCGACTGCAAAATCTTCCAGCCAGTGTGCTTGTTTTCAAGATCGATCAGTGCACCGGAGACGGCGTCGAAGCTCGCCCTTACGTCGTTGTTCTCGATAGTGATCGTCTGTCCGCTCAGAGGGGTCAGTCGATCGCTGTCATGAACCGGAGAGTCCTGACCTGAAAGCCACGGTTCTTGCGCGCGCAATGTCCCCGCAAGGCCCAGCAGCAGCACGACTGACCCGAGGAACCTGCTCGACATACTATCTCCCTCGCTCCCTTCGCCGGTCGTCACCTCGTCCGCTTGTCACACTGCCTCACTGCGTCTTGACGCTATCCTTCCTTGCTTCCTGCGGCGCAGTCCGCCGGGTAGACGCTAGAACACTTTGAATAGTCGGCCCCAGCGCCTTTTGCCAAGCCAAATCCGGTCCGGAGCAGAGGCCTGATCAGGTGTCCGTTCGGTTGAATCGTAGATCATCAGCGGTCTACCAATCAGATCGTCGGCTTTGATGAAACCCCAGCAGCGGCTATCGAGCGAGTCCTCACGCCGGTCGCCGAGAACAAAATATCGCCCCGCTGGCACCACGACCTCTCCGTTTACCACGTCTTGCGAAAGCATCTCTTGGCCTTCTGCGCACCCCGGAATACTGGGAACAGTGAAATCATTTGGAAAGTTCTCCCCATAGTGGTCGTCGGGATCGTGGGTCACATACTTTTCATCAAGAGCAACTCCATTCAAAATGACTACTTTCATCGCTATCCGGACGTGATCCCCAGGACCGGCTATGATCCGCTTGACGAGAATCTCTTCACCTTCGGTCGGTGACAAGAAAAGGACCATTTTGCCTCGCTCTGGAGCAGGACGCGGGAATGTTTGGGCCAGGATATAGTCGCCCGGCAACAGTGTGCCTTCCATCGATTGACCCGGAATTTCGAAGGTCTGAACAAAGACAAATGGAACAACTGTCATCGCTGCGAAAGCGATCCACGGAAGTGCCCAGCCTCGACTTGCGCCTGTCGCTGCCAACGAGCGGCCCGCAAACAGGAAGAGAATTCCGAGCGCAAGCCATAAGGCTATTTCGACGACCTGAGCTGCCCGCGCAATCGAGGTCAATCCTGGCCTGAGCAAGATCACTGGAACGAGCACGAGTTGCGCAAGAAAAACCGACGCAAATCCATATGCGCTCCAAACTCGCCTACGTAAGATACCGATCCCCGCACATAACGGAATAAGCGCGAAGGGGAGAACGACAATGGGTCCCTGTAGCCCGTTCAGGACCACGACTCCAGCGATCAAGAACGCGACGATGGTCGCGATCCGGGGCAAGACGCCTAAGGGCTGCATGTCCGCTCGTCACCTCGTCCGCTTGTGACCTGTCTTACTGCGTCTTGGCCGCCTGGAAGCCTGCCATGATCTGCGTCATCAGGTCATTGACGGTGCCGGGCGAGCTGGGCAGCAGAATTGTCGCCGACTTGCCCGTGACTCCCACCTCGCGCAGAGTGTCGAAATACTGCGTCATCAGCACCATCGCCATCACATCCTGCGCTGTCGAGCCTTCAACGGCCGTCTTGAATTGCTCAACCGATGCCTGCAGGCCCTTGATGATGGCCTGGCGCTGGCGCGCTACGCCGTCCCCCTGCAGCGCCTTCGACTCGGCTTCCGCCTCGGCCTGCTTCACCTTGAGAATCTTGTCGGCCTCGCCGCGTGCCTGCGCCGCGATCTGCTCGCGCTGCGCGGCGTTGATGTCGTTCATCGCCGCCTTCACCTTGGCGTCGGGAACGATATCGGTCACCAGCGCGCGCAGAATGTTGTAGCCAAAGTTGTCCATCACATCGTCGAGATCTTTCTTGACGGCGGCCGAGATCTGCTGCTGCTGCTCGAAGGCCTCATCGAGAGTGAGCGTGGGCACGTGGCCGAGGATCGAGTTGAAGACGTAGCTCTCGATCTGCGCCTGCGGATTGCTCAGCTTGTAGTAGGCGTCGAAGACCTTCGTCTCCACTACCTGGTACTGCACCGAAACAGGAATGGTGACGAAGACGTTGTCCTTGGTTTTGGTTTCGACGTTCACCGTGGCCTGGCGCACCTGCAGGTCGATCATGCGCACCGTCTCGCACCACGGAATCAGAAACTGCAGGCCGGGATGGGCGACGCGGTTGAATTTCCCAAAGCGCTCGACCACGCCTGCCGAGTACGTGCGCACGGTGTACATGGTCCTGAGCACCGTGATCAGCAGGAAGATGGCAACGATGGCGACAACGATGAATACGAGGATGGCAAGTGGAGAATCCATGGCCGGCCTTTCATGCTCCGCGGATGGAGCGGTGAAATGGAATGATTTTCGCGCCCGCAATTTTGCGATGGCGGAATCATACCTCATCCGCTTGAAGCTGCGGTTGCACGCACTCCCGCGCCGGACTGGACGCCGCGAACTTTCGCTCGCGCGCTACTTGTCGGCGGGGGCGTTGCCGTACTTGCTGTGGAAGAGATGGCGGTTGATGTCGGGCCAGAATTCCCTGAACCAGAAGGAGCCGGCGTCGATCCCCACATCCTCGGCCCATTCCGACATCGTGTTGCCCACCGATCGGGAGGCAGCCGGATAGTAGAGGTTCGACAAACCCGATGAAACGCCTGAGCCAACGACTTCGCTGATGTTGAAGGTCTCGGTGCCGGAATTTGTGCGCGTGATGACCGCGCGGCTGATGGCGTAGCCCGTCCGCTTGAAGAACCCGCCGTGGCCAAGAGTGTAGTAACGCGAATCTTCTCGCGTCACGGTCGGAAAGACCGCCTCAACCATGTAGTTCTCGCTGGTCTGGTCCACGGCCGCGCGCCAGAAATAACGGCCAAAGCCGGCTGCGCCTTCTCCCAGTTCCGGGTCGTTCTTCCCAGACTCGTTGTAGGCGGCAATGACCGCAGGAAAAAAGATCGCGGAGTAGTCGAACGAGTCTTCCGTGGCATCGATGAACTTTTCCTTCACGGTCTCGGGCGGCAGCTTGACGTTGGCGCTCACCGCGCGGAAGTTGGGGATGATTCCCAGAATGCGCTTGGTTTGTTGACCGCTCGCATCGGGCGGCTCAACCTGCGCCGGCTGCGTCTGCGGGGCTGGGTCGTTGCCTCCGGCAGATTGCGCCGCTGCGGGGCCCGCCGACTGCGGTGGGTAATCTTGCCTTGAAGCATCCGCGCCCCTCGCTGCCAGAACCGCCGGCTCGGGATTGTCAATCAGAGGTTCCTGGGCGGACACAATCCCGTTCGCACCCGCCAGTGCGATGACGCCGAGCGCATACGAGGATAGGCCTCTGGAAAGTACTCTCCGGGAGCGAAAAATCAAAGACATGGGGGAAACCTCCCGGGGGCGCCAGCACCGCATCTCACCTCTGTTCGGGCCGCTCGCCGCTGTCGAAAGAGAGCCGGGGTTCTTGCCGTATCGACCGCCCCATATGAGCGGTTTTCTTTCATGGCCGGCTTGCACACTAAGATGCTCGGCTCGCAACCAACGATTCGCCAACGAACGGGCGATGTGGGGTTACTTCTGATCCTGCTTCTGGTCCTGCTGCTTCTTCTGTTCGGCAGCAGCTTCAGCTCGCGCCAGCTTCTCGGCCTTCTTGCGCCGGTTGTGGCGCACCACGTCTGGCCAGAACTCGATCACCTCGGCGCCTACGATCCCCTCGGCTGAGACCGTCAACCCGTCGGTGACGGTATCGGAGACTGTGCGCTCTGCGGCCGGATAATAGCTGCGGGCAATGGCGGCGCCGATCAGATTGCCGCCTACGTTGGCCCAGTTTGGCCCCCAGCTGCCGCGATCGCGCTTGCACCACACCGTGCTGCCTGCCGCCCAGAAAAACCGGCTCGCAATACTTCCCGAGCCCTTTTGGAAATAGCGCGGATCTTCGCGAAGCAAAGATGGAAGCGCAGCGTTTCCGAAGAAGTTGCCGATAAAGTAGTCGGAGTATCCCGCCCCGAATCGCTTTGCGTAGCCCTTCACGCCCTGCCCCCACTCGGGGTCGGCATTCGACGCCTGGTTAATGCCGGCGACCACAGCGCTAAGCCCGAAAGGCCACGGATCGAATGCGCTTTTGAAAAACAGGTGGAACTTCTGCCCCGGCGAAAGCGGCGCCGCGTCGCGATTCCGCGTCGTGTTAAAAGTTGCCATGACGCCCGCGACTCTCTGCTTCTCCTGCTCCTTAAGCTCTTCCTCAGCTTTTTGGTGCTGGCTCTCCGGCGTCCCTGGCTGCTGAGCCTGATTCGGCGCGCTCGAGCTGCTCTGCGTAGCCCCATTCTTCAGTCCGTCCCCTCCTGATGAAGAAGTGGGCGCGGGTTGCTGGCTTGCCGGCGCTTGCTGTGCCTGAGATTGCTGGGACTGGGTTGCAGTGTCGTCAATCTGCGGCTCCGGCGCATCCGGCATTGCTGACAGCGAAGGGTCTGTGGCGGGGACTGTCGGTGGGGAGAGGCGCGCCTGCTGCCCGTGGACGCTGAAGCACAAGGTCATCCCCAGCAGCAGTACTGCGACTCGCCCGAAACATGATTGCATTCTTCTTCCTATGCCGGGAGCCG
>Ga0335071_10001164_pt1 | contig 28353 bp, 24 predicted proteins | sample Lox_Sample_15_FD_206724 | JGI IMG/M metagenome (GOLD analysis project Ga0335071, IMG submission 206724) | Soil microbial communities from Loxahatchee National Wildlife Refuge, Florida, United States - Lox_Sample_1.5 | ecosystem: Environmental > Terrestrial > Soil > Wetlands | place: USA...
CTCAGAGAATATCGAATGCCAGCCAGTTGGCACTCGGTAGGCCGTTGGCACTCCGACAATGTCATCGAGGATACATCATTCTCCTGTTTTCTCAACGTGTAGATTGCACAGGTATTTGCGAACTGGGTGGTGCATGTTCCTTTTCGGCACGGTGGTTGCTTTGAGAAATGGAGAACAGAACCACCGGACACAAGCGTCGGAGTCTTCCGCAACACGAGTAAGCACGGGTCCACCCATCTGAGCGCGCCATCAGGGACACTGGGGCGCGGCGGATTAGTGTGGAAATGTGCGCCACACCCTGGTCATTTAGGTAGGCAAGGTGGTTGTTATAGAAATTGCTGGTGCGGGCGAAGAGAAAGAGTCGTCAATCGAGGCACACCAATGGGCGGTAACATTCCAAGAGTCGTGATTGTCGGGGGGGGATTTGGAGGCCTTGCAGCAGCGAAAGCCCTGAAGCGTTCGCCGGTCCACGTGACACTGATCGACCGTACGAACCATCACTTGTTCCAGCCAGTACTCTATCAGGTGGCCACGGCCGTGTTGACACCTGGGCAGATCGGATCGCCGATCCGCGCAATTCTTCGGAACCAGGGAAATGCCACCGTCCTCCTTGGGAGGTGACCGGTGTTGACAAAGATCAGCGGTGGGTCTTCGCCAGTTCTGTCGATCGGGTCCGAGTGCCGATTGCCTATGATTACCTGATCCTGGCAACAGGCGCCCGACACAGCTACTTCGAGCACGACGAGTTTGAACAATTCGCGCCCGGCTTGAAGAGCCTGGCGGATGCGGTCGCAGCCCGAAAAAAGATTCTGCAGGCGTTCGAGCAAGCCGAGGCCGAGGAAGACCCCAGTCGTCACCGCGATCTTCTGACTGTCATGCTGGTCGGCGGTGGGGCTACCGGCGTCGAGATGGCGGGGGCGCTCGCGGTGCTGGTGCGCCGGACTCTACGGAAGGAATTCCGGCCCATTGATCCGACCTCAGCGCGAATCATCCTCATCGATCACGCGAACCGCGTGTTGGGCGCCTTCTCGGAAGATCTGTCCCGTGCGGCGCAGGAGCGGCTAGAGAAGCTGGGAGTAGAGGTTCGGCTCGGACAGGGGGTGGATCGGATCGATGCCGACGGCGTCATGGTGGCCGGTGAGCGTATCCCGAGTAAGACGGTGATCTGGACGGCAGGTGTCGCGCCATCGCCCGCAGGCCGATGGTTGAAAGTCGAAACAGATCGGGCCGGGCGTGTCCTCGTCGCACCGGACCTCTCGGTGCCCGGCCATCCCGAGATCTTTGTCGTCGGCGATACCGCGTCACTCGATCACGGCGGGAAGCCGCTGCCGGGTGTGGCGCAGGTGGCGATGCAGCAGGGACGTTACGCTGCCCGTCTCATTCATCGTCGCGTCACGGGAGGATCTGTACCGGTCGCGTTCCGCTACTTCGACAAAGGCAACATGGCCGTCGTCGGCAAGGGCTTCGCCGTTCTCCAAAGCGGCAAGGTCCACCTGAAGGGATTCGTTGCGTGGCTTGCCTGGGCGGCAGTACACCTCGAGTTCCTTGGGCAATCGAGCCTCCGCGTGGCCGTCTTCGTGCAGTGGGTGTGGACGTACATGACTGGGCAGCGCGGCTCGCGGCTGATAATCAATCATCACGGATCACAGTTCGACAGGGTGCGGGAAGAAGCCCAGAGCGAGACACCTCCCACTACGGAGCTTGGCGGAATCCATGGAATACCGAAACGTGCAGTTTAGGTGCGCAGCGCTGTGGTATTCGGCCGTGGGCGCAAGACCTGACGACACGGAACACCCTACTGCACTGTCTTTGTCCATGTCGCGCAAGGACCCCGTTGAGACCACTTGGGACATTCACAACGAAGGCCGTTCGAATGATCAATACGCATTCAGTTGATGGACCCGTTGTGAGTGGCGCGAACGCCTTCATGGCTGGTGCCACAGAGACGATCCATTGGTTGGCACAGCGCCTGAGCCATCGACTGATGCGGTGTAGGCAGCCCCAATTCGCCGCGGGCGCGAGCGCTCTCGCCAGCATCCTGCTGCCGGTTGTTGGCGCGCGTGCCGATGGGCCGGCACAGACGCCCAGTATTTTCGCGCCCGTCTCGACCCCCGCCTTTGCGATTCGCGAACTGGCCATGTTTGTGCTCGGCATTACCGGGATAATCTTCCTGGTCGTGGCCGGACTCGGTGCATACGGGCTCATCCGATTTCGGCGTCGGCGTGGCGACAGCGGCCAGGAGCCGCCCCAGGTGTACGGGAGCCGCCAGATCGAGCTGGCGTGGACGGTGGTGCCGGTCCTGATCGTGGCCGTGCTGTTCCTGGTCACCGCCCGTTACATTTTCGCAATCGAGCAGCGAGTGCCATCCGCGGACACGCTCGAGGTCACGGTCATCGGCCACCAGTGGTGGTGGGAATTTCGCTACCCCAGGCTCGGGATCGTCACCGCCAACGAGCTTCGCCTGCCGGTGAGCGACCCCGCGCACCCGACACCAACGTTCCTCACCCTGCAGTCCGCCGATGTGATTCACAGCTTCTGGATCCCCCAGCTCGCCGGGAAGACGGACGTGATTCCAAACAAGACGAACCGCATGTGGGTCGAACCGCAACAAACGGGCACGTACGTCGGCCAATGCGCTGAGTACTGCGGCCTTCAGCACGCGGGCATGCTCCTTACGGCCACCGTCCTTACCCGGGATGACTTCGCCCGATGGGTGGCGGCGCAACAAGCGCCCGCGCCGGAGGAAGCCCAGGCGCTGCGAGGTCGTGAGCTGTTCGCGTCACTGGCATGCAGCAGCTGCCATACGGTGAAAGGGACCTCGGCGAATGGCGTGTTCGGGCCGGACCTGACGCATCTCATGAGCCGCTCGACGCTCGGCTCCGGCGTCGCCCGGAATACGCCGGAGAACCTTCGTCGCTGGGTCGAAGATCCCGCGTCATTGAAGCCGGGGTCGCTCATGCCAGCCATGCAGCTCTCGCACGATGACCTGGACCGGGTGACCGCGTACTTGTTAACCCTGCGGTGAGGAGAATGGATGCCGTGAATGGGCTGGCCGACAGCATCGTCCCTGGAAACAGTGAGGACGCGCAGCGCTCGTGGCTCGCGGCGCTCCACGATTGGGTGGTGACCGTCGATCACAAGCGGCTCGGGATCATGTATGTGGTGACAGCGCTCGGGTTCCTGGTCGTTGCGGGTCTCGAGGCCTCGACGATGCGGCTGCAGCTCGCGTGGTCCAACCTCCACGTGGTGTCGCCGGGGACGTTCAACCAGTTGTTCACCATGCATGGCACGACCATGGTATTCCTGGTTGGGATTCCCTTAGTGTTCGGGTTCGGCAATTACCTGGTGCCGCTCATGATCGGGGCCCGCGACCTGGCCTTCCCGCGTCTGAACGCTTTCGGGTTCTGGATCCTGCTGTTCGGCGGTGTCCTCCTCTATTTCAGCGTTGTCGGGGGCGAGGGGCTCTACGGAGCCGGCTCGTCGCCGGCCGTCGGCTGGTTCGCCTACGCCCCGCTTACCGAGCGCGCTTTCAGTCCCGGGAACGCCACCGACTACTGGACCCTTGCCATCTTGGTAACGGGGTTCGGGACGATTGCCACGGCGATCAATCTGGTCGTGACGATCCTGACCATGCGAGGTCCGGGGATGACGCTTGGCCGTATGCCGATCTTTGTCTGGGAGATCCTGACCATCTCCGCCCTGACGTTGTTGATCCTGCCCCCGCTGTCGGCCGCCCAGATCATGCTGCTGCTCGACCGTTTCCTGGGCGCGCATTTCTTCGACACGCAGGCGGGAGCCTCCGCCGTCATGTGGCAGCACTTCTTCTGGTTCTTCGGCCACCCCGAGGTCTACATCCTGATTCTGCCGGCATTCGGATTTGCCTCGGAGATTATCCCGGTGTTCTCGCGCAAGGTTATCTTCGGCTACGTCACACTGGTGGCGGCCTCGGCCGGGATCGGCCTCGTGGGCATGGGCACGTGGGCCCACCACATGTTCTCGGTCGGGATGGGAAGTCCCCTCAACTCCGCCTTTACCGCTTCGACCATGCTGGTCGGGGTGCCCACGGGGGTGAAGATCTTCAACTGGCTGGGCACCCTGTACGGGGGCAAGATTCGGTTTCAGACACCCATGCTGTTCTGCAGTGCGTTCCTCTTCCAGTTTCTGTGCGCGGGCCTGACGGGCATCATGTTGGCGGTGGCCCCCTTCGATTGGCAGCTCACCGACTCCTACTTCGTCGTGGCGCACTTCCATTTCACGCTGATCGGGGGGCTGGTCTTCACGGTCTTCGCCGCGATCTACTACTGGTTTCCCAAGGCGACTGGTCGGATGCTGAGCGAACGGCTGGGGCGCTGGCATTTCTGGCTCTTTGTGATCGGTTTCAATCTGACGTTCCTCACGATGCACGTACCCGGGATGCTCGGCATGGAGCGCCGGATCTACACCTATCCCGCTGATCGCGGCTGGGACGTCTGGAATCTCGTCACGACGCTTGGGGTGCCGCTCCAGATCCTCGGGGTCCTGCTCTTCGTAGTGAACATCGTGGTGTCGCTTCGCCAAGGCGCACCCGCAGGCAATGATCCCTGGGACGCCTGGACCCTTGAGTGGGCCACGAGCTCGCCACCGCCGCCCTACAACTTCGCGGTCGTCCCGGTGGTGTCGAGCCGGCGGCCCCTGTGGGATCTGAAGCATCCCGATGATCCGGATGGACCCCATGAATGAGAGGCACCCCGATGACCTCCGTCGGTAAAGCAGAGTCGATGGGTTTAGACGCCGTGTGGCGCGGGCGCATAGGAATGATCGGCCTCATCGTTGCCGAGGCGTCGCTCTTTGCGGTGTTCGTCGTTGCGTATCTCTTCTACCTCGGCAAGAGCCTGAACGGCCCGTATCCGAAAGATGCGCTCGAAGTGCCTCTCTTCAATACGGTCTGCCTGCTCACGAGCAGCGCCACGGTCGCGGCTGCCGTCCGCGCGCTCCGGCGTGGACAGGCGCGCCGCTCCGGGGGATGGTTCCTCCTGACGCTCGCGCTCGGCGTAGTCTTCCTCGTCGGCACGGCACGCGAGTGGTACCGGCTGATCCTCGGGCATGGCCTCACGATCGGCACCAATCTCTTTGGCACGACGTTCTATGCCCTCGTCGGGCTCCACGCCAGCCACGTCTCTGTCGGAATCCTCATCTTGGCCCTCCTCAGCATCTTCGCCTACTCCGGGGCCCTGTGGCCGGCGCATGTCGAGCGCGCGGAGCTGGCCGCCTGGTACTGGCACTTCGTAGACGGCGTCTGGGTCGTAGTGTTTACCGTAGTGTATTTGGTGGGGCGATGACAATGCCTGCTAGCACCATCGAACAACCGGCCCCAACCGTCTGGCCGATGGTGACGGCGCTCGGGATCACCATGGTCTTTGCGGGCCTCGTGACGCACGTGCTCGTGTCCGCGGTGGGGGTGGTCCTGACAGTGGCGGCCGGCGTCGGCTGGTGGCGACAGGTCCTCCCCCGTCCACAGCTTGAGCAGCTGGCGGTGCCATTGTCCGCAGATGAGGCGCAGCCGACCGTGGTGCCACGACCGGAGGTCGGTCCACCCGCGGCTGGCGAGGCTGGCCACCGGGTACGAGTACCCGTGGAGGTGCAGCCCCTCTCGGCTGGCATCAAGGGAGGGATCGTCGGAGGGGTGGCGATGGCGATCGTGGCGATCGCCTACGGGACCCTCATCCAGCACAGCCTGTGGTATCCCGTCAATCTCCTCGCCGCCATCGCCATGCCTCGGATGGCGCAGGCCAGCGAGGCGGCGCTCCGTGCGTTCGATCCGCCTGCCTTGTTTCTCGGGATTATCGTCCACGGCGTGATCTCCGTCCTGGCCGGGCTCCTCTATGCGGTGATCCTCCCGATGCTGCCCCGCCGTCACATGCTCTGGGGCGGGTTTGTGGCGCCGCTCCTGTGGACGGGCGGCCTCTGGGCCCTCCTGGGCGTCATCAATCCGGTTCTGAACGCCCGCGTGGATTGGACCTGGTTCATCGTGTCGCAAGTCGTGTACGGGCTCACAGCGGGGTATGTGGTGTCGCGGGTCACGCCGGTTGCCACGATGCAGACCTGGCCGCTGGTCGCGCGTGCAGGCGTCGAGATCTCCGATCGGGCCGGCGCCCGGGGGCCCAGTCAATGACCAGGCGCGCGCGGTGTGCGGTGGCAACCTTGGCGGTCTGCGTCGGCGTCCTCTGTGCCGGCTGTGACGCCTTGCCCGGACGACCGAAGCAGGTGGAGGACGAGGGCATGCCGTCTGGGGCCACCAGCTTCACGCTGCTCTACGGCCGCTACTGCGCGGGCTGCCACGGGGCGGACGGCCGCCTCGGCGCCGCGCGACCGCTCAACGATCCGCTTTATTTGACACTAATCCCCCCCGAGCGGCTCCGGACGATTATTGCCCACGGCGTACCCGGAGGCATGGCGCATGCCTTCGCCACGAGCGAAGGAGGGCCCCTGTCCGAAGACCAGATCGATGGCCTGGCCCGGGACATGGTGGCCCGATGGAGCCGGCCGGGTGAGATCAAGGATCTCCCGCTTCCGCCCTACAGTGCGGGGGATCTGTCCCCCGGCCGACCCGATCCGGAGGGCGCAGCGCGGGGGATGGCGGTCTATGCGGCCGCCTGCGCCGGCTGCCATGGCGCCCAGGGGAAGGGTGGCCCGAAGGGAGGGGAGGTGGTGGATGCCGCCTACCTTGCCCTGGTCAGCGATCAGGCCCTGCGGACCGCCGTCATCGCCGGGCGGCCGGACCTCGGGATGCCGGATTGGCGTGGGGGGGCTGCGGGAGGGCCGCTGACCCCACAGCAGATCTCGGATGTCGTGACGTGGCTCATCGCGCAGCGTCGGCAGGTGCCCGGGCGGCTCGCCCTCGGGGGCGACCGGCGGTGATGGGCTGCGATCAAAGCGTTGAGAGAGGTAAGGGACATGTGCACGGGATACGCTGGAGTCTCACCGTCGAAATCGTCGCGCCGCGGCTTCCTGTTCACGCTCGGTCTCGCGCTGAACGCGGCGGCCGCGACCCTGGTGGGCGTCCCGGTGATCGGGTACATCCTGGGCCCCGTCCGGAGGCGCGCGGCGCAGGCCTGGATCAGCTTGGGTCCGCTCCAGAAGTTCCCCGAAGGCCAGACGCGGCTCGCCACCTATGAGAACCCCTTCCGGGTGGCGTGGGACGGAGCCACCGCGGACATCCCGTGCTGGGTGCGCCGGATCGACACCGAGCGCTTCCAAGTGTTCGCGATCAACTGCGCCCATCTCGGTTGCCCGGTCCGCTGGTTCGCCCAATCGCGGCTGTTCATGTGTCCCTGTCATGGGGGCGTGTACTACGAAGACGGCTCTCGTGCCTCGGGGCCGCCGCCCCGGGGACTCTTCGAATACGCGTACCAGGTCCGGGACGGGCAGCTCTGGGTGCGCGGCGGGCAGATCCCGACCCTGTCCGAGGAGGCGTGATGTTTCGGGAGTGGGGCCGGGCGATCGGGCACTGGTTCGAAGAACGCACGGGGCTCGCCGGCATCATCGCAATCCCCATGGCGCATCGGGTCCCGCGGAGCACCGCCAGCTGGGCCTACGTGTTCGGCAGCGCAACCCTCATCCTGTTCGTGATGCAAATCGCCACCGGCATCTGCCTTGCCCTCGTGTACGTCCCGTCGCCGGACCAGGCATACCAGAGCCTCGAGTACCTCAACTACCACGCCGCCCTCGGGTGGTACCTGCGCGCCGTGCACTTCTGGGGTTCCAACGCCATGGTGCTCGTGATGACGCTCCACATGATCCAGGTCTTTCTCTGGGGCGCTCACAAGCACCCACGCGAGCTGACCTGGGTGGCAGGTGTCTTCCTCTTCTTGTGCACGCTCGGGATGGCATTCACGGGCCAGATCATGCGCTGGGACCAGGACGCCTACTGGGGCCTCGGCATTGGCGCCTCGATCACCTCCCGCATACCCTACGCGGGCCCGGCGCTGGTGCACGTGCTGCTCGGTGGACCGATCATCGCCGCGCGGACGCTCTCCCGGTTCTTCACCCTCCATGTATTCGTGGTCCCGGGCCTGCTGATCGGACTCGTGGGCTTGCACCTCTGGCTGGTGCTCTGGCTCGGCATCAACGAGTGGCCGATGCCAGGCCGGCTCGTCGACCGCGCGACCTACCGGAAACGGTACGAGGAGGAGGTCGCGAAGGACGGCGTTGCCTTCTTCCCCGACGCCGCCCGGAAGGACATGGTCGGGATGGGCCTCATCATCCTCGCCGTGTTGCTCTGCGCTGCGCTCTTCGGCCCCAATGGCCCCAATGGAGTGCCGAACCCGACCCTCATCGACACTGCGCCGAAGCCGGACTTCTTCTTCCTGGCGCTCTACGCCCTCTTCGCCTTGGTGCCGCCCTGGACAGAGGAGGCGATCATCCTCATCGGGCCCGTCGTCGCCATATGCTTGCTGCTGGCCGTGCCATTCTTCGCCGGGACAGGTGAGAAGCACTGGCGGCGCCGGCCGATCGCCGTCCTCGGGGTGCTCCTGATTGTCCTGACGGTCGTGACGCTGGCCACTCTCGGCTTGGTCGTTCCGTGGTCGCCGGTCATGGACGCCTGGTCTAGCCTTCCGACCCCCACGAAATTCGTGAAGGGACGGACTCCCCTTGAGCTCCAGGGGGCACTCGTACTCCAAAACAAGCAATGCCGCAACTGCCACGCCCTCGCTGGTCAAGGGGGCCAGCGGGGTCCTGCGCTCGACGACGTCGCCACGCGCCAGACGACGGACCAGCTGATCCGCCAGGTGCTCCAAGGCGGCGGGAACATGCCGGCCTACGGGAAAAACCTCACCCCCGCTGAGGTGACGGCCCTGGTGGGATTCCTGGAGACCCTGCATCCGCCAAACCAACGCCCGGCACGGACTGCCATGGAGCCAGCGACGCCGGAGCGATGAGGCCTATCGTGCGTCCGATCAATTCTCGGGTGACTGCAGGTGTCGCTGTTAGAGGGTCTGCTCCGCGCGCTCGATTTGCCGGCGACGTCGGCGAGGCCTGTTCTCCAGCCACGCCAGGTGCCGCCCTGGGCGCGTCCCATCGGATCCGTGACTACCTCACCCTGGCAAAGCCCCGGGTCGTCCTCATGATCGTGGTGACGACTGCGGTCGCGTACTACCTCGGCTCGGTGGGCCGGCCGGACTGTATTCACGTATTGCAGACTCTGGCGGGTACGGCGCTCGCGGCAGGTGGGACCCTGGCGTTGAACCAATTCATGGAAGGCGACTGCGACGCGCTCATGCGGAGGACCCAGGATCGGCCCATCCCGAGCGGCCGACTCACGCCGAACGAGGCGCGCGCGTTCGGCGCCCTGATGGCCGCGATCGGACTCGGCTACCTTGCGGTGGCGGCCGGGCTGCTGCCGGCCGTCGTGACCTTGATAACGGCATGCCTGTACCTCGGCGTCTACACGCCGCTAAAGCGATTGACACCGCTCTGCACCATCGTGGGCGCCATCCCCGGTGCCCTGCCGACCGTCGCAGGCTGGGCTGCTGCCCGCGGTGGGCTCGAGTTGAGCGCGGGCATCCTCTTCGCGATCCTCTTCTGCTGGCAGATCCCGCACACCCTGGCGATCGCCCGGCTCTACTGTGAGGACTACGCGAAGGCGGGGATTCGGGTGCTGCCCGTTGTTGATCCCGAGGGGAGCAGCACCGAGCTGCTGACGGTTATGGGTTGCCTGGCGCTCTGGGTCGTGACGCTAATACCGACATACATCGGGCTGACGGGCTGGGGTTACTTCTTCGGATCCCTGATACTTGGCGCTGCCTTCTTCTCATTCGCTGTGGCGCACAGCATCAGGCGGTCCCGGGTGTCAGCGCGACGTGTGGTGCTGGCATCCGTACTCTACCTGCCGATGCTCCTCGTGCTGATGGTGGTGGACAAGATAGGGTGAGCGCTCGCGCCGACCCATGGGCACCCGATTCGTGATCAGGATCTCCAGACGCTGTTCCTGGCCGACCGCGGCGACCGCTGTTCTATTGTCTATCGGGAGGCCGAGATGAAACAATCCAAAGTCGTGATTGTAGGCGGGGGATTTGCCGGGCTGTCGGCCGCCATGGAGTTGGACCGGACGATTGCGCGCCGGGCGGACATGGACGTGACGCTCGTCAGCCGAGACAACTTTACCTTGTTCACGCCGATGCTGCACGAGGTGGCGGCCGGCGAGCTGGATCCCGCCGACATCGTCAACCCGATCCGTCGCATCCTCCGGCGCGTCAAGTTCGTCGCGGCCGACGTGCAGGGCATCGATCTGCCTGCGCATCGGGTCCAGGGTGTGAGCAGCATCTGGCGGCGTCCGGTCGAGTTCGAGTTCGACCATCTGTTGCTGGCGGCGGGCGCGGAGACGCACTTCTTCGGGCTGCCGGGCCTCCCCGAATGGGCCGTCACCATGAAGACGCTGAGTGACGCCGCCTTGCTGCGGAACCGGGTGCTGGCGTTGCTCGAGGAGGCCAGCCTGCAGCCCGATCCCGCCGCGCGGGGCGCCTTGCTGACCTTTGTCACGGCAGGCGGTGGGTTCTCGGGGGTGGAAACCACGGGCGCGATCAACGACCTGGTCCGCGACGCGGTGCGCTTTTACCCCGCACTCCGCGCGGACGAGATCCGGGTGGTCCTCGTGCACCCCGGGGAGGTGCTGCTGCCCGAACTCGGGACGGACCTCGGCCGCTATGCCGAGCGGAAGCTCCGGGCGCGCAAGGTCGATGTGCGGAAAGGGGTGCGGGTGGCCGCCTACGATGGCGCTGCCGTGACCCTCGTGGACGGTACGGTCCTTCCCGCCGCAACCCTGATCTGGACGGCGGGCGTGCGGCCCAGTCCGGCCATCGCAGGCCTTCCGCTGCCCAAGACCGGCGGCCGCCTGACGGTGAATGAGTTCTTGGCGGTCCCGGCGTGCCCCGGCGTGTGGGCGGCGGGGGACTGCGCGGCCGTCCCGGATGGGAAGACGGGGACCATGCACCCGCCCACGGCGCAGCATGGCTTGCGGGAGGGCCGGATCGCGGCACAGAACATCGCCGCCGCGATTCTGGGCAATCCCCTGACACCGTTCACCTTCACGACCCTCGGGCAACTGGCCACGATCGGGCACCGGAGCGGCGTGGCGCAGCTCTTCGGGGTGAAATTCTCCGGGTTTTTCGCCTGGCTCTTGTGGCGCACCGTCTACCTGCTCAAGCTGCCGCGCCTGCCCAAGAAGCTGCGCGTGATGATGGGGTGGACGCTGGATCTTCTGTTCTCCCGGGACCTGGAGCAGCTGATCACCCTTCGCGATGTTGAGGCGGTCGGCCAATTGGCCGCGCGCATTCGCACCCACTCCCCCCCGCAGAACCCACTGAATCCCGGCCCGGAGGGCGCGGAGCGTCTGGTTACCGTGGAGGAAGCGCCGCCGGCCGGGAGAGTTCCAAACGGGGCTTCCACGTGATGAAAATCTCAGACCCTTCCAGGCCGGATGTACAAGACGTGAACCTCGTCGGCCGAGACATTGTGCAGTTCGCGGCCCGGTGCCGAGCTGACGCATCCGGCTCGTGCATTGTCGCACTGGAGTGATCGCATGAGCCATTGGACTGGGCCCGCCGGCGGCGTAGTACCCGACATCTCACTCCTCACCTGGAACTTCGAGCCCGCGGTGGTCGCACCCGTGCTGACTGCCGCCGGGCTCTACCTCGATGGCTGGAGGACGGTTTCTCGCCGGATGCCCGATCGCTTCGGCGCACGCCATGTGGTGGCCACCATGGCGGGGCTTGCCAGCATCCTGTTGGCCCTCACGTCACCGATCGACGCGTTGAGCGATTTGCTGTGTTTCGTGCATATGAGTCAGCATCTGCTGCTCATGATGGTCGCGCCTCCGCTCCTCTGGATGGGCGCGCCAGTCGTTCCCATGCTCCTTGGGCTGCCAAGGTCGATCCGCCGAATCATCGTGACAGTGGCGGCCCGCCCCCTGAGTCGACGCCTCAATCACTTCTTTGCAGACCCGCGGGTGGGCTGGGTCATGTTCATCGTTGCCCTCTGGGCGTGGCACGTCCCCGTGCTGTACGATCTGGCGCTGCGCTCAGAAAACTGGCACTACGTCGAACATGCGTGCTTCTTCGTGACAGCGCTCCTCTTCTGGCGGCCGGTGATTCAGCCGTGGCCGACGCAGGTGCCCTGGCCACGCTGGGCGATGATCCCGTATCTCGTGCTTGCCGACTTCCAGAACAGTGCCCTCGCCGCGATCCTCACCTTTTCTGACCACGTGCTCTACCCGACGTACGGGACAGTGCCTCGGATCTGGGGCTTGTCCGCGCTTCAAGACCAGGCGATCGCCGGCGTGGTCATGTGGGTGCCAGGGTCACTGGCGTTTCTCCTACCGGTTGTCTGGCTTGTGGCGACAGGGCTAATGGCGTCAACATCCAGCCCAAGGCGCATAGCGCCTGGTCACGGAACTGGCAACTGCTAGCACGCCATTTTCATGTTGCGCGGTGCGATGAGGACGTTTCGCGCTGAGATGACGCTCAACTGCGAGGAGGCATCGATCTTCTGATCAGTCGGCCCGTTTCTTCACGCCACCTCCCTTGCGCCACAATCAACGCTCCAAGGCCGAACGATTCCTAGCTTCTTCATTCGAAACTGGAGGGTCGAGCGGTTCATGCCAAGCCGCGGCGCGGCGCCTTTCGGTCCGGAAAGCACCCATTTCGCTTCTTTCAGAGCGGCCAGGATGTGCTCCCGTTCGGCTTCACGGAGGGTACAGCTCTTACCTTTAACGTGGTCGACAGCCGCGTTGGCCTGGAAGCTCTCGCGCGGAACGCGCAGGACAGCTCCAGAACAGAGGATGACCGCGCGCTCAATGAGGTTCTCCAACTCTCGGATGTTTCCCGGCCAGGGGTATTGGATGAGGGCCTCCATTGTTTCAGAACTGATGCTGTCGATCGTCCGGTTCATTTTCCGCGCAAAATGTTGGACGAAATGCCGCACGAGCAGCGGAATGTCTTCCGTGCGCTCGCGCAACGGAGGGATCTGGATGGGAAACACGTTCAGCCGGAAAAACAGATCGGCGCGGAACTTTCTTTCCTCTACCATCACCGCCAGGTCGCGGTTGGTGGCAGCAATGAGGCGCACGTCAGACCGGAGCGTCCGGCCGCTCCCGATCCGCTCGAATTCGTGCTCCTGGAGCACGCGAAGGAGCTTCGGCTGCAGTTCCAGCGGAATGTCACCAACCTCGTCCAGCAACAGCGTACCGTGGTTGGCCAATTCGAAACGGCCGATCCGTTGCGAAATGGCACCCGTAAACGAGCCCTTTTCATGCCCGAAGAGTTCGCTTTCCAGGAGACCGGTCGGGATCGCCGCACAATTCAGCTTCACAAAGGGCTGCGAGGCGCGGGGGCTGAGATCGTGAATCGCCCGGGCAATCAATTCTTTCCCCGTTCCGGTCTCGCCACCGAGCAACACGGTGGAATCGGTCCGCGCCACCGATTCCACCTGCTTCAAGACGCGCCGGAGTGCAGAGCTCGTCCCGATAATACCCTCGAAATTCCGCTCACTGCGGATTTCATCTTCCAGATAGACCTTTTCCAAGGCAAGCTTGTTCTTGAGCTCCCGAATCTCGCCATAGGTCAGCGCGTTTTCGACCGCGATGGCGATGTGGTCTGCGACCTGCGTCAAGAACTGGACCTCGTCTGCGGTGTACGCCTGCGCACCACGTCTGCAGAGTTCGACGATACCGAGAACCCGACCCCGGCTGATGAGAGGCAACACGCAGCTCGCCTTGCCCCCCAAACCGATCCATTTCGCGTTCTTGTTCTCTGGGCCCGCCTTACGGAGATCGTCAACGCTGCCGACCCAGAGCTTACCTGTCGCGAACACTCGGCTCGCGACAGTGCTGTCTCGAGGCATGAGTTCGCCTGCCTGAACGGTTTCTGCGCCGCCGACGCCACCAAGTGTGTAGGTGCGCAAATGACCAGTTCCCGGATCAGGCAACGCGACGGCAGCGGAATCGGATCGCGTCATACGTCGAGAGGTCGTGATCACCGCCTCCAGAACGTCCTGTAACTCCAAGCTGGACACCACACGCGTGGTCAGTTCAAGCAGGAGCTTGAGTTGTTCCTGGCGGCGCTCCAGATCCACGTGGCTCAGCGAATTGTCAACCGCCATCGCGACTTGATCCGCGACACGGGAGAGCATTGGCACCTTACCCTCGGAATAGGTATTCGGTTGCGCGGCAGCGATGTTCAAACTCCCGAGACGCCGGTGGGCGGTCGTTAAGGGAAGGGCACATGCCGAGTGAAGGCCCCGTTTGAGTAGACTTTTCGCGCCCATGAAGCGTGTCTCTTGATCCAAGCGCGGAATTATGGCGGGCAATTGGTGCTCGAAAGCCCACAACGCGTGCGCTGCTTCGTTTGGCCTATCGTGTGTAGGAGTTAAGGTTAGTCCCGGCAGAGTTCCTCCCTGAGCAGGGACATACCATACCGGGCCTCTTGTGATCTCCCCGTCCAAGAAGAGGCTCATGTAATCGAAATCCATTACCGGTTGAAGCGCGATCGGGAGACCACGCACGAGGTGGCCCAGGTCGCGATGTCCTTTCAGAGCACAGAAGACCGCATCGGGCATGTCACACCTCGCACGGGTAGGATCCCGCAAATCGATCTTTGCGTTGGCACGCACGCGTATCGAACCTAACCGATATGCCACCCGGCGGATTGGCGTCCGCTCCGATTCCTGTCTCGAGTTCCTGCGATCCTCGAGATGCTTCATGCTAGTGAGCTTCACTCTGTTTCTTTTCGCCCGTAATCCATTCGCGGATGTAGGCTGGGCAATCGGTGAACATGACGCCACTCGCCTCGCAGCGCGCGAGAAATCTGACCGCATCTCGATCCACAAGAGTGAGGTCCTTGAGTTCTAAGACGATGCGGCGGCTCTTCGGTTCAGATTGCAGTAAGGTATCCACCTCGGCCACACTGCCTGAAGTCATCCGGCCGCACAGCCTAAAGACAACTCGCCCGTTTGCTGCTCTCTGAATCATCAGCATATGTTTGCCTCGAAAAGATCCTTTCTCGTTGGCAAGACCACACCATGCAAAACAGAATCCACTCCTAAGTTATCGAAAAGTTTGAATAGTCAGCACGACGAGATGGCGACAGGTCGTCAATTGACGAAATGTTGGAAGGACCTACGTAGGCGGGAGTAATAGAAAATGATTGGCCGCGGACAGAAATTGGAGCGGGATTGGTCCCTTCAGGCGGCAGGCTTCGCGGAAGGTTCTGGCAACTTGAACCGATACTTGTTGATCTTCAGTGAGCGGACCTTCGACTCCAAGGTCGTGCGCGGCATTCCCAGCTTGGCCGCCGCGCCGGACGGGCCGGACACCCGACCTCTGCTGTCGCGCAAGGCCGCCTCGATCATCTCTTTCTCCTGCGCGGCCAACCGGTCATCGAGCGTGAGTGCCCGGCGCGGCTTCATGGTGCGGGAATGCCGTGACACTAACCAGCTTTCGTCCACCGAGAACTCCTCGCTGTTGCACACGATGACCGAGCGCTCGATGATGCTCTGCAATTCACGCACGTTCCCGGGCCAGGCATAGGCGCGAAACAGATCCAGCGTCTTCGGGTTGACCCGCCGGATGTTCTTCCCGGCGTCCCGTGCGTAGCGGTCAACGAAGTAGCAGGCCAGCAGGGGAATGTCTTCGGCGCGGTCCCGCAGCGGGGGCATCTCGATCGGGAACACGTTCAGACGGTAGAACAGGTCGTTCCGAAACGTGCCGGCGGCGACGGCCGCCTCTAGGTCCCGGTGCGTGGCGACAATTACGCGCACGTCCACGCGGATCGGGCGCGTGCCGCCGACCCGGTCGAACTCGCGTTCCTGCAGCACCCGCAGGAGCGCAATCTGCGTCTCGGCCGGCAGATCGCCGACCTCGTCGAGGAAGAGCGTCCCCCCGTCGGCCAGTTCAAAGCGGCCCAGCCGCCGCTGCGTGGCCCCCGTGAAGGCGCCCTTCTCATAACCGAACAGTTCGGAGGCGACTAGATCCCGCGGGATCGAGGCGCAGTTCACGCTCACGAAGGCGTGAGACGCGCGCCGGGAACGTCGGTGGACGGCGCGGGCCACCAGCTCCTTGCCCGTCCCGGTCTCGCCAGTAATCAGCACGGTGGAATCAGTCGGTGCGACTTTCAAGACGCGTGCGAGCACCTGCTGCAGGGGCGGGGAGGTCCCGACGATCTCCTCGAACATCGAAGTCTTTTCGATTTCCTCGCGTAAAGCGGTGTTCTCGCGCTGGAGACGCTGTTCCGCCCGCTTGTGCTCGTGGATGTCGGTGGCCGCGACATACCACCGGGTGATCCGTCCTTGCTCATCGCGCAAAGGGTGGCGGCGGATCACGAACCAGCGATACTGCCCATCTTGCCTGCGCACGCGCGCCTCAAATTCGTGCGGCGATCCGGCCGGGAGTTCGTGCCGCAGCTCACACGTGACGTGCTCCCATTCCTCGGGGTGGAAGAACTGCTGGGGAGCGGAATTGCGCCACTCCTCGAGGGTGAGGCCGTAATACGTGAGCGTGCTCCGGTTGGCATACAGGCGGCTGCCGTCCGGGCCAAGGATGGCGATCTGCTGCGGCGCGAGATCCAGGACCTGCCGGAGTTCGGCTTCCTGCTGCCGGACTCGGTCTTCCGCACGCTTCCGCTCCATCATGTCCTCACCGGCAATCAAAAGCATTGGTGCGCCCGCCCTGAGGGGTCTCCCTTGCGCGCTGTCCTCCCTCCAGACACCGTCTGCTTCGGTACTCCGTTGATGCGCTGGCAGCGCCGCGGCAGACGGAATATCACTCGGGCAGATAGATGCTTCTGGGCAGAACAGAGCAGGAATGGAAGGTTACTGACATTGTAACCTCACTTCATGCCTTGTCAACGGATCCCGGTCCTGTCCTTGCCCGTGCCCACCGATTTCTGATGCCCTCGGCTCCGCGGAACGCCGGCCGGCCGGAGGCGGGCATCTTTCCTCGGTGTTTCACGTCGTTCAGACTGCGGATGGGAAGGATGCCGGACTGCCGCGCGACGCGGGGCGTGACGGTGAGGAGAAACAGACGGGTCAATACAACGACGGGGAGTCGCAGATAGGTCCAGCAGCACAGGGACCGCAACTCGGGAGCACCACTCGTCTATCAGGCCAAGGCGCAGCGATTACAAGGCTTCCAGTCTTCACGGGGCATTCGCCACCGCTTGGGGACTCAGGGACCCAAGGTCCCTTGGGTAGAGTGGAGGGGCCTAACTCATAAGACATGTGCTGCCATGAGGGGTTCTGGAGAGAGTCGTATCAGGGCGGCTACAAGTTGACGGTAGAGAGACAGTAACTCCATGGGTGATTCGGTAGGGACCCACCGGTCGCGGACATCCATGCCGTCGGCAATGGAGCGCTCAAGACCGTCGAGCGCGGCCTCCAGACTCACCGCAGCCGATTCGGAGCGACCGGCCACCTCGGTCGCCAGCACATCGAGGGTCGTCGCGACCGCGGTATCGAGCTCGCGCGCTCTTGCCTGCGCGATTCCGGGGAGGCTGCCGTGATCGCTTCGCTGGCGCGCGAGCGAGAGCAGCAGTATGAAGACGATCTGAGCGCACCCGATTCGCTTCTGGATCGCGCCGATGTCCAAGGTGCCCTGCTCAAACTTGGACGACTCGATCAGTCCCTGCACTTCTTCCACCTTCAGAGAGATCCGCCGCCGCCAGGAGTCCACGTCGGCGGCCGTCACGGCCGGCGTCTCGCGGTTCGTTCCCGCCCGGGCCAGGTTCGCCATCAGGTGCAGCGCCTCGGCCAGACGTGCGCGTAGCGCCTCCAGGGGCGGCACGGGCCACAGCACATGCTCTATGATACCGAACACGATAAGACCAAGGAATACGCCGAACAGGCGATCGCGGATGACAAGGGCGCTGAAGGCCGGAAAACCCTGGAGGACAGCCTTGTAGAAAGCGAGGCCGGCCTGGATGCCGCTATAGGAGATGCGGGGAGTGCCAAAGGTCACCCACGCGGCGACGGCAGTGCCGGCACCAAAGACCAGCCAGAAGCCGCCGATGCCCTCCACATTGGGCAAGAGGTACATGATAGCGATCAGGCCCATGCCGCCACCGAGGGCGGCTCCACCGAAACGGAGGATCCCTTTCTGGTTGCTGGCGCCCACGGTTGACAACGACACCACGAAGCAGGTGATCACGGCTGTGTAGTACCCCGGGTCAACAGCCACCGGATAGTCGTAGCCGGCGTAGATAACGTAGCAGATCAGTGCTGCCAGGGAGCCCTTGATCGCGAAGCGGACATACTCGGGATTGTCAAAGGCATCCGGCACAAAGAGTTTAGGCTTTTCAGCGGAACCGGCACCGGATGCACCAGGTTCATCGAAACGGCCAGGCAGGGCCAGCGCGATCTCGTCGAGCGTATGTTCCATGTCGGCGAGGGGGGACATGGTGCCCGAAGTCTCGCCGGCTGCAAGCGGTACCCACTCGCCGGGCGACGGCAGCCGCAGTTTCGCGAATGCGCGCCGTGTCCGGTCACAGCCGTCTGCCGCCTTCAAGAGACGCTCATGACGAATCTCTCCGTCAGAGAGCGGTACGAGCGCCTCGAGCGCGATCGCAGAAGTCACCAGCCGGTCCACAAGCGTGATGATCGCAGCAAGCTCCTCATGGCGCTCGCGTGCCCACCGGTGGATGATCGACGCGGTCTTCAGGAGCGCAAGGGGTCTGGACATGCCCGCGATCGCCAGCGAGGCCAGCGCGGTACCCGGCGCCTCCATTACGACGTTGGCTGCCAGGCGCCGGAGCGACTGCTCAACAGCCAAAAGTCTCGTGTCCAGCTCGCGCCGGAGCAGCCTGAGCGGGTCTTCGGGCGACAGCAGGAACTGCACGCCGGCATTAATGGAAACTCCAAGCGCTCCGCACCACCAGATCCAGAGAACGAACTCGACCAGCGCTTCAGGGTCCGGGAGAATATCGGGAATAATCATGGTCATGGCTGCCGGAATACCGATGGCGGTGCCTACCGCGCCGAACGTTAGAACGCGTTTGAGGAACAGACCCCCAAAGAGGAATACCACTAAGAAGCAGAGACGCAGCCACGGAATATCCAGGCAAATTTCCCAGGCGAGGAGGGCCAAACCCAGACCGATGGTGAGGCCCACAATGCCCAGGATCGATCCGATGGCCGTGGCGGCCTTATCTTCTTGCGTGATCAGGAACATGACGAACATGATAAGCGGCGCGTGGGGAATCCGGTGGGTCAAAATGGGGATTGTGGCTACAAGGCAGGCCAGGGTGAGCCGGAAGGTGGCGCTGCTCCTCCCCGGCGTCGGGGCCAGCTCGCGGTGGAGGAAGTCGAGGAGGGCCGACGGACTCATGGGCCGACAGTGCGCAGGGTGCCTTGCACAGTCGCAACCGCCGAGGCGCCCAGGCGGAACGAGTCGTCCGGGTCCACGACCTGGATGCGCACGGGGAACCGCGCCGCGAGCCGGATCCAGTCGAGCGAGCGCTCGACGCGCGGCAGGCCATTGACGCTGGTCCCATTCTCCGGCAGCACGGCCCAACCGAGGCCGACTACGCTGCCGCGGAAGTGCTTGCCGGGTTGCGATTGCAGATAGAGATCCGCCGCCGCTCCGGCCGGGATGTGTTGGAGCTGCGTTTCGCGGAAGTTGGCGACGACATACCAGGTGCGGGTATCCACCAGGGTAAAGACTTCCACACCGGCCCGGGCGAAGGCGCCGTTCGAGATGTTCAGATTGACGACCTTCCCGGTGAACGGGGCGCGCACGTCGCAGTAACTGAGATCCAGCTCTGCCGCGTGCACGGCGGCCTCGGCGGCGGCCATCCGGGCATTGATCCCTCCGACCTGGCCGACGGCGTCTTCGGCACGGGCGCGCTCGGTTCGCGCCTGTTGCATCGCCGCCGCGGTGGCGACATGTTGGGCACGCGTGTACGCCAGCGTGGCGACGGCCGCGGTCTTTTTCGCCCGGGCCTCGTCAATGGCCGCGTGGGCAGCCTGGACCGCCGTCCGAGCTTGCTCGACGCCCATGGCAGCTGCGACTTGCTGGGTGCGGGCCTCCTGCACCTTGTCGGCCGTGACGAAGTGCTGGGGCAGGAGCGGTTCGAGGCGTTTCAGGTGGTCATCGGCGTGCTCAAACTCCGCCTTGGCGCGCAACAGGGCCGCCTCGCTCGCCGCTCGCTGGGCCTCTAGACGGGCGATTTCGGCGTCCGCCACGACGGGATCCATTTCCCGGCGATCGATGTCGGCTGCGGACGCGCTCAACTGCGCCTCGGCCCGGGAGACGCCCGCTGTCGCCGAGGCGACCCCGTTCTTCAGGGCGTCAACCTCTTTGCGGGTGACGGCCAAGGTCGCCCGGGCACGTTCTAAGACAATCGCGTACGGCCGCGGATCGATGAGAAAGAGGCGGTCCCCCGCCTGGACGAGTTGGTTGTCGCGGACATGGAGCTCGACGATGTGCCCGCTGACCTGCGGTGCTATCCCCACGAAGTCGGCCCGCACCGTCGCGTCGTCCGTCTGCGGCCTGATGTCCCATTGTAGGAGCGTCACAATCATAACGATGATCGCGCCGCCAACAATCGCAATGCCAAGCAGCCGCCCGATAATGCGGCGGGGACCAGAACCTGGTGGGACCGGTACGTTCGTCATATGATTATACCCTGAAGAACGCCACCCAAAGGGAGAGCGTGACGAGAATGGCCAAACTGCCGTATACGAGCGGGCGGGGGCCCACGTAAGGATCGATTCCAACGCGGGCAAAGAGCCATCGAGCGAGCAAGGCTGCAACGACCCCAATTACCGCGCACAGCATCCAGGATGGGAAGAAGGAGCCGATGATGTTGATCTGAGGTCCCATGAGTGTCGTGCCGTCCTGCCTAGCACTCCTAGCGATGCCTGTCTCCGCTGCCGTGAGTGCAGTCGAGCCTTCTCAATCTAAACAGGTGGATCCCTATGTGAACCGTGTGATTCTCATGCCGGGCAATGCGGCGTGAGCACTGAGTTGCCCTCGTCTTCGATCTCCCATCAACGGTTGCGCCGCACATGAGATAGAAAGCAATGGTTATGCCGAAAGGCGAGAGGCGGAAGTCATTGACGCAAGTCGTTGAATAAAGGGGCAAATGGAGAAGATAGTGCGAGCGTTGATGGGCAGCTGCCGATTCCCCGGTGCTAATCGGTCAACATGTGTCAGCCTGTTAGCATATTTCAGAACCTCCGTGACTCCTTAATTCCATTCATGGGCCTCGGCATCTTCGCCTCGGATTCCACCTGAGTTCAAAGGCGTGCGGCCAAGAATGCCAATCGGCTGGCAACCGGTAGGTCCTTGGCATCAAGGCGCTGGCACTCAAGATTCGCGTAAGGTGTCGATTGAATCGTGCAGGCTTCCAATCAACTGCTTACGAAGCGGTGCAGCGTGCTCTGATTATTGGCATCGCGATTGCTCTGTGACCAGACCGTCACGCGCGCCGTGAAGGGCCAGCGAGTTGCATCTCATCAATGGGGTCCAGCGCTATGAACTCGGTGGTCGGCACGTTATGTCCTTCGGTTCGCATCGTCCTACGTCGTGTACGGAAGCCATGACTCATGACAGGGTGCGTCCTAACAGTCAATGGGGGCTCGTCGAGTATCAAATTCGCCGTATTCGAGCCGGCGCAGAGGCCCCTCCGGATCCTCTGGGGTGGGATCGAGCGCATCGGTCTTAGGGATACGGTGCTCAACGCCAAAAATCCCCAAGGCCCCGTGACCAAAGACGAACCGTTCGCCGGTGCCGACTTGGCGGAGGTGGGCGGACGATTGATCGAGTGGCTCGGGACGCACACCGATCTCGAAAAGATGGCTGCGGTTGGTCACCGGGTCGTGCACGGGGGTCCGCGCTATGCCACGGCGTGCCGCATTATCCCGGAGGTGCTCGCAGAGCTGAGGCGCGTCGCCCCTCTCGACCCGGATCACCTGCCGGGGGAGCTCTCTCTGGTGCAAACGTTTCTCGGGTGCTTCCCCGACGTGCCTCAGGTGGCGTGCTTCGATACTGCCTTTCACCACGATATGCCACGGGTTGCCCAACTGCTGCCTGTGCCCCGCCACTACGAATCGGCCGGTGTCCGGCGTTATGGCTTCCATGGCTTGTCCTTCACCTATCTTCTCGACGAATTGGCCCGCGTGGGGGGGCCAGACGCCGCTCGGGGACGACTGGTGCTGGCCCACCTGGGTTCTGGCGCGAGCATGGCCGCGGTCCAAGGGGGGAAATGCGTCGATACGACCATGGGATTTACGCCGACCGCTGGCCTGATGATGGGCACGCGCTCCGGCGATCTCGACCCAGGAGTGTTGCTGTACCTCATGCGCGGCGAAGCCCTGAATGCCGATCAACTCGATCACCTCGTGAATCAGCGTTCGGGCCTCCTCGGGGTCTCGGGCATCAGCCCGGATATGAAGGAGCTGCTCGACCGGGAAGCGACCGACCCGCACGCTGCCGAGGCGGTCGAGTTGTTCTGTTACCAGGCGCGCAAGTACGTCGCGGCGATGGCGGCTGCAGCCGGGGGGATCGACACGCTCGTTTTCGCCGGAGGCATTGGCGAGCGGTCAGCCCCGATACGAGCGCGCATCTGTGCGGGCTTGACATTTCTGGGGGTGCGCATTGATCCAACCCGCAATGCCGCTCACGACCCTGTAATCTCGCCAGACAATAGCCCCGTGACGGTTCGCGTGATCCCAACCGATGAGGAGATTTCGATCGCCCGGGAAACACTGGCCGCAGTCGTCGGCTTGGGATGAGCAATGTCAGGACGGACAGGAATGGAGGAAATCGAGTAGGCGTGAAGTCGGCCGTCGCTCGGCGTCGCGACAGGCGACTCCGCACACGGCTCGTTGAAGAAGGGGAGCCTGGGAACGGTCTTGCGGGGACACGGATGGTCCCCGGGAAAGGAAAGATTATGACCACGCGCACTTCACAGCCGGCGGCGATTCGTTCCAACGGGAACATCAGCGCCTACGGACCGGCTCGCTCCACGATTGAGGGATCGCCTCTCGGCCCCGATGAGTTGCGCAAGATCGACGCATACTGGCGGGCCAGTCTCTACCTCTGCTTGGGGATGCTGTACCTCAAGGAGAACCCCTTGCTTCGGGAACCGCTGAAACTGGAGCAAACAAAGCCCCGGCTGCTGGGACACTGGGGGTCGGATGCCGGCCAGTCGTTCACCTACCTTCACCTCAACCGGCTGATCAACAAATACGACCTGAACGCGATTTTCATTTCCGGCCCTGGTCACGGAGCGCCGGCGCTCCTCTCCCACGCGTATTTGGAGGGCACCTATTCGGAGGTGTATCCCGACAAGACTGAAGACGCGGCGGGGATGCAGCGCTTCTTCAAACAGTTCTCCTTTCCGGGTGGGATCGGCAGCCACGCGACCCCGGAAACGCCCGGCAGTCTTCACGAAGGCGGCGAACTGGGGTACAGCCTCTCCCACGCCTATGGAACAGTGTACGACAACCCAGACCTTATCACTCTGGCGATGGTGGGCGACGGCGAAGCCGAGACCGGCCCCCTGGCGACGAGCTGGCACAGCAACAAGTTTCTCAACCCGATCAGCGACGGCGCGGTGCTGCCGGTCCTGCACCTCAATGGCTACAAGATCAATAACCCCACGGTCCTGGCCCGCATCAGCCACGAGGAGCTGGAGGCCCTGTTCGTTGGCTACGGGTACACCCCGTTCTTCGTCGAGGGAAGTGACGCGCCGAGCATGCACCAAGCCATGGCTGCAACACTGGAGCACTGTGTCTTGGAGATCCGAAAAATCCAGGACGACGCGCGGCGCGCCGGCAAGGCTGTGCGGCCGCGCTGGCCGATGATCGTCCTGCGCAGCCCCAAGGGCTGGACGGCCCCGCGCAAGGTGGATGGGCATTATCTGGAAGGGTTCTGGCGCGCGCACCAGGTCCCGATCCCCGACATCGGAAGCAACCCTGGCCACCTACAGGTGCTGGAGAAATGGCTGCGCAGCTATAAGCCGGAGGAGCTGTTCGACCAGGAAGGGCGGCTGATACCCGAACTGAAGGCCTTGGCCCCCAAGGGGCACCGGCGCATGAGCGCGAACCCCGTGGCCAACGGAGGTCTGTTGCGCCGACCGCTCGACATGCCCGACTTCCGCGACTTCGCCGTCGAGGTCAGGAAGGCCGGCGCGACGCTCGGGGGGAGCGTGCCCACGCTCGGCACCTTCCTCCGAGAGGTCATGCGGCGGAACATGCAGACCTTCCGCGTCGTCGGGCCGGACGAGACACAGTCCAACCAGCTCCAGGCCATTTACGACGTGGCCAAGAAAGTCTGGCTGGGAGAATACTTTCCGGAGGACGCCGATGGCGGCGAGTTGGCTCCGAATGGCCGCGTCATGGAGATGCTCAGCGAGCACACCTGCGAAGGGTGGCTGGAGGGCTACATCCTGAGCGGCCGGCACGGCCTGATCAACAGCTACGAGCCGTTCATCCACGTCATCGACTCGATGTTCAACCAGCACGCCAAGTGGCTGGAAAAGTGCAACGAGCTGCCGTGGCGTGCCAAGATCGCCTCCCTCAATCTGCTCATCACCGGATTGGTCTGGCGGCAGGACCACAACGGATTCACACACCAGGACCCCGGATTTCTCGATGTGGTCGCCAACAAGAGTCCGGAGATCGTGCGCATCTACCTGCCTCCCGATGCCAACTGCCTGCTCTCGGTCGCCGACCACTGCCTGCGCAGCAACAACTACATCAACGTGATCGTCGCGGATAAAAAGGAGCACCCGCAATACCTCGGCATGGAGGCGGCCATCGCTCACTGCACGAAGGGGGTTGGTATCTGGGATTGGGCCGGCACCGATCAGGGCGATGAACCCGACGTGGTGATGGCGAGCTGTGGAGACGTGCCGACGATCGAATCCCTGGCCGCCACCGCCCTGCTGCGCCAGCACCTGCCGGGCGTGAAGATCCGGTTCGTGAACGTGATGGATCTGTTCAAGCTCGTGCCGCACACCGAGCACGAGCACGGGCTGACCGACCGTGAGTTTGAGGCACTTTTCACCCCTGACCGGCCGGTCGTTTTCAACTTCCACGGCTATCCGTGGCTAATCCATCGGCTGACTTACCGGCGGCCAGGCCAGCACCACATCCACGTGCGCGGCTACAAGGAGCAGGGCAACATCAACACACCGCTGGAGCTGGCCATCCGTAACCAAACCGACCGCTTCAGCCTAGCAATTGACGCAATTGACCGGATGCCCCGTTTCCGCGTCACCGGGGCCAGCGCGCGCGAGGCGATGCTGAACCAGCAGATCGCATGCAAGCAGTACGCATACGAATATGGCACAGACTCTGAGGAGATCACGAACTGGGAATGGCCGTTCTGAAGAGAGGAGCGGCGCATGAGCGACCCGCTTCCAGTGCTGTACCTGGCCAGGCACGGAGAAACCGCCTGGAGCCTCACGGGGCAGCACACCGGACTGACCGACCTGCCGCTCACCGAGCGAGGCGATCGCAACGCCCGCCGTCTCGGTGAGCGGCTGAAGGGGCTGACGTTCGCGAAGGTGTTCACCAGTCCATTGAAGCGCGCGGCCACAACCTGCGAGCTGGCCGGATTTGGGGAGGCGGCCGAAGTGGACCCCGACCTGCTCGAGTGGGACTACGGCAAGTACGAAGGGCGGAAAACCGCCGACATCCACAAAGAGCGGCCGGACTGGTTTCTCTTCCGCGATGGATGCCCCGGCGGTGAATCGCCGGAGCAGGTGGGGGCACGGGCCGACAGAGTGGTGAGCCGGATCCAGGCGCTGCGGGGAGACGCCATCGTGTTCTCCAGCGGTCATTTCCTGCGGGTGCTTGCGGCCCGCTGGCTGGGACTCGAGCCAGGCGCCGGAAGGTACTTTCTGCTCAGCACGGCCAGCCTGAGCGCGGTCAGCTACGAGCACAACCTGTCCCAGCCGGCGATCCGTTTGTGGGATGATACCCAGCACGTGGGCGACTAGAATGCGGCCACCGGGGACCCGACCAAGTCGAGAGACGACTGCGCAACACTGGGGGGCCTTGGGATCGGTCGCTTTTTGTACCTCTGTTGGAATTTAACCATAACGCCTCCGAGTCAGTGTTCGGGAAACAACTCAGCTCGGTGCTCACGCGAACCAATGCTCAAATAGGAGGGCGGCTCGGACAATCCGGCGATCATGCACCGGTCGATCGCTTGTGTTGTCCTCGGCAGGGTCTTACCAGCAGCCGCTCATCTGGAACAGCGGATCGAGAAGTGAAGATAGGGGGAGTTCGAAATGGACACTGCTTGGACGGACGCGGCCATCGCACGAGCCGTCAGGGAAGCCGAAGCAGTCCAGCACACGATTATTCGAGAGAACGGGTGCCTCGACGCTGGGTATCGCGCGCTCGCCAAGGGCATTGCCGAATTCGAGCAGATTACGAACGCCAGCGCAGGGACGATGCTTTTCGACAGCGAACTTAGCCGTCGATTTTTCCAGACGCACACTCCTGAAGATTTCTGGCTCGCGTACCGGGATCGCCTGCGAAGGACCGCGTTACCACCGTCGAGTGGTATCATACCATTCTCACAGCGAACCGATGTCACCGCTCAAGACTTCGTGAAGGTCTTGGTGTCGGTCGTTCGGCCGGGAATTAATGCGCTCCCCGTCCTAGGTCCGGCGGCGGGCATCATTCTCGGCATAGGTATGATGCAATTCTGGCAAGCCGATGACGCCCGGCGGGCAGCCTGAGGTCATGGCAGCCATCAAACCAAGCCTGGTTAAGCTGGGCCACAAAGGTACGTAAACTGGCGCTCGCTCCTCTTGGCGGGAGCAGGCCCCTGATCCGCAGCCGGTGTTACCCGCCAGGCTGTTCTTCTCGCTTCGCATTGACCTCCGAACCAAAATGATTGTCGACCACGGGTAATTCGTATATCACTCCGCGCACGCCGGCGGCGTCGTCCCGCCACTGCCGTCGCATCGCCCGCCTATGGTCCGCAAAATCATCTGCTCGGTCGCGCGGCTAGGCTCTCCGGTATGTGGCGAATCAAGACCTGATCGAGGCATCTTCCGTTTGCACAAGATGTCGTAGGTCCCTGAGCCACGTAAACACCCCCTTGATATGATTCCAGATCAGCGGGGTGAGCACTCGCCGGTCCTCCCTCGGCGATTGGCTCATCATCGTACGTACGCCCGGCCGATTACGGCTGGACCACCCCGCGGCGGATGGCATAGTGGGTGAGCCCGGCCACGTCGTGCACGTCGAGTTTCTGCATGAGCCGGGTGCGATGGGCATCAGCGGTCTTGACGCTCACGCCGAGCAGCGTAGCAATCTCCTTGGTGGTCTTCCCTTCGGCGACGAACTGGAGCACCTCGCGCTCTCGCACGCTCAAGAACTCCTCCGGCAGGGCACGGGATGAGCGGAGGGCCGCGACCACGGCGGGCGAGATCTTCGGGCTGAGGTACACCCCGCCTCCGGCGACCTCACGAATCGCGCGGATCAGATCGGCGCTGGCATCCTTCTTCAAGACATAGCCCCGCACCCCCGCGCGGAGCGGTTCCAGCACGTAATGGTCTTCTATGTGGACGGTGAGGAGGATCACCTGGGGGCCCTGCGGCCAGGCGCCAATCTGGCGCGCTGCCTCGAGGCCGTTCAGGAGCGGCATGCTGAGCACCCCCGGTAAGGATTCGTAATCATGCCGTGCACGGCATGATCTGGGGGATGCATGGAACCACATACCCCAGAATCTGCGATGACCGGGACGCGAATCAGAGATGTTGGAAAACCGAGCACTGCAGGGGCAAACGATGTGGGCAATCAACAGCTGCTGCTCCAAGTTCGTGCGCCGATATGCTCCTGGTATCGCTCGGCCAATTCCCTTTGTCTCGTAGCTTCTCCTTGACATTCGTGATGAGTGTGCGGTATGAGGACAGCTGCGGGATAAGGGAAGACGGTGCAAATCCGTCGCGGAGCCGCCGCTGTCACCGGGGATGGCCGCCGCACATGCCACTGTCCTTCGGGATGGGAAGGCGGGCGGGCCAGCAGATCCGGAAGCCAGAAGACCTCCCGCACGGTCAGTCCGTCTCCCCTCGGGACATAGGCGAGAGACGGCAACATTCCACGGATACAAACGGAATCCCTGGACTTCGGTCCAGGGATTTTTTTCCGGCTGCGCTGGCCGCGACGAAGGGAGAGGGCGGCATGACAAAACGGATACTCTGGCTGATCCCCTTTCTCACCCTCTGCGCGTTTCCGCAGCCCGCACACGCCATGCACATCACCGAGGGCATCCTGCCCGCGCCCTGGGCCGGCCTCTGGTTCCTGGTCGCGCTCCCGTTCGTGGCCTGGGGACTCCGCGACTTGCGCCGAGGGAGCCAGCAG
>Ga0335071_10001166_pt1 | contig 28326 bp, 26 predicted proteins | sample Lox_Sample_15_FD_206724 | JGI IMG/M metagenome (GOLD analysis project Ga0335071, IMG submission 206724) | Soil microbial communities from Loxahatchee National Wildlife Refuge, Florida, United States - Lox_Sample_1.5 | ecosystem: Environmental > Terrestrial > Soil > Wetlands | place: USA...
CCGCGGACTGGCTCGGCGGGGTGGCCAATCTGGGCTTGCGCCCGACCTTCGGCGGCCTCACCGAGCCGCGCCTCGAGGTCCATCTCTTCGACTACGCGGGCGACCTTTATGGGCGCCGGCTGCGCGTGGCCCTGATCGAGTTCCTGCGGCCGGAGCGCAAATTCGACGGCATCGAGGCGCTCAAGGCCCAGATCATCAAGGACGCCGAGGCGGCCCGCGCCGTCCTTGCCGACCATCCCGCGCACCGGCAAGCCGGTTGACGCTGTAAGACGCGGTTTCTATGATCCGGCGCCATGAACGCCAAGCTCCAGGTACGCTTGATTCGCGGGCGAATTACCGCCCCGGTCCCTCGCCAGGGCCGGAGCCGTATCGTCCCCGTTTCATCGTTCCTGAAGGAGCTTGCGTGTCGTGTCTGCTGCTGAATCCCCGTCCCGATCAACGTGGTGCTTTTCCGTATCCGCGGCACCGGAGCCCGGCGTGATGCCGCGCGTGCTTGAGCTGTTCGCCAAGCGCGGCCTTGTGCCTGCGCGCTTCCACGCCGAACTGACCGGCGCTCAACCGGGCGGCCTCGAGATCGACGTGCAGATCGCCGGCCTCGATGATGCGGCCGCGAGCCATGTGGCCGCCTCCCTGCGCGGCCTGTTCGATGTCGAGCGCGTCCTGGTCGCCACCAAGCCGGCGGCGCAGACGGCTGCGGCCGGGATGCGCTGACATGGCGCGCGACTACAAGTCGACGGTCTTCCTGCCGGCCACCGGCTTTCCGATGCGCGGCGACCTGCCGAAGCGCGAGCCGGACCTGCTCGCACGCTGGCAGAAGATGGGCCTGTGGAAGCGCCTCCGCGAGTCTTCGAAAGGGCGTGAGAAGTACATTCTGCACGACGGCCCGCCGTATGCGAACGGCAACATCCATATCGGCACGGCGCTGAACAAGATCCTCAAGGACGTCGTGAACCGCACGCACCAGATGCTCGGCCAGGACGCCAACTACGTGCCCGGCTGGGACTGCCACGGCCTGCCGATCGAATGGAAGATCGAAGAGGAGTATCGCGCCAAGGGCAAGGACAAGGACAAGGTCCCGATCGTCGAATTCCGCCGCGAGTGCCGCGACTTCGCGGCCAAGTGGATCGACGTCCAGCGCGAGGAGTTCCGGCGGCTCGGGGTCGAGGGCGACTGGGCGAACCCGTATTCGACGATGTCCTACCCGGCCGAGGCGCAGATCGTGCGCGAGCTGGGAAAGTTCGCGATGAACGGCAGCCTCTATCGCGGGGCGCGGCCGGTGATGTGGTCCGTGGTCGAGAAGACGGCACTCGCCGAGGCCGAGGTCGAATACCACGACCACACCTCGACGACCGTGTATGTGCGCTTCCCGGTCGTCCGGTCGGGGCACAAGGCGCTCGAAGGTGCCGCGGTCGTCATCTGGACCACCACGCCCTGGACCTTGCCCGGCAATCGCGCGATCGCGGCCGGCGCCGAGATCGAATACGACCTCCTCACCGTGCAGTCGGTTCACGAGGGAAGCCTGGTGAAGCCTGGCGACAAGCTGCTGGTCGCCAAGAAGCTGTCGTCGTTCTTCGTGCAGGATGTCGGCATCGGCGAGGCCGAATACGACATGAGCGCCCGCGTCAAAGGGGCGGACCTCATCGGCACGATCTGCGCGCATCCGCTGCGCGGTGCGGCCGGGGCGAACGGCTATTACGATTTCGACGTCCCGGTGCTGAACGGCGATTTCGTGACGACCGAGCAGGGCACGGGCTTCGTCCATATCGCCCCAGGCCACGGTGCCGACGACTACGAGCTCGGCTCGGCCAACGGCATCGACGTGCCCAACACGGTCGACGAGGACGGCTCCTATTTCCCGCATGTGGGCCTGTTCGCCGGCAAGCGCGTGTTCACGCCGCGCGGCAAAACCGGCGATGCGAACGGGTCGGTGATCGAGGCGCTGACGGCCGTGGGTGCTCTCCTGGGCTGCGGCACTTTGGTCCACAGCTATCCGCATTCCTGGCGCTCGAAGGCGCCGCTCATCTTCCGCAACACGCCGCAGTGGTTCATTTCGATGTCGCGCAACGAGTTGCGTGACAAATCGCTGAAAGCCATCGACGATACGAGCTGGTTCCCGCCGGCGGGGCGCAACCGCATCCGCTCGATGATCGAGACGCGGCCCGACTGGTGCGTGTCGCGCCAGCGCGCCTGGGGCGTGCCGATCGCGGTCTTCGTCGAGAAGAAGAGCGGCCAGCTCCTGCGCGATCCCGATGTGATCGAGCGCATCGCGCAGGCCTTCGAGGCCGAAGGGGCCGACGCGTGGTACGCAAGCGACCCCAAACGCTTCCTCGGCAACAAATACGATCCGGCGGACTACGACCAGATCAAAGACGTGGTCGACGTGTGGTTCGATTCGGGGTCCACGCACAGCTTCGTCCTCGAACAGCGCCCCGACCTGAAATGGCCCGCCTCGCTCTACCTCGAAGGCTCGGACCAGCATCGCGGCTGGTTCCACTCCTCGCTCCTGGAATCGTGCGGGACGCGCGGCCGCGCGCCCTACGACGCGGTTCTGACGCACGGCTTCGTGCTCGACGAGCAGGGGCGGAAGATGTCGAAGTCGCTCGGCAACGTCATCGCCCCGCAGGAGGTGGTCGGCAAGATCGGCGCCGACATCCTGCGCCTGTGGGTGGTGAGCTCGGATTACAGCGAAGACCTGCGCATCGGCCAGGAGGTCCTCAAGCACCAGGCCGAGCTGTATCGCCGGCTGCGCAACACGCTGCGCTACCTGCTGGGCAATCTCGCCGGCTTCGATGCGGGCGAGCGCCTGCCGCTCGAGCGGGCGGAAGACCTTGCGAAGCTCCCCGAGCTCGAGCGCTGGGTGCTGCACCGCCTGACCGAGCTCGATGCCCTGCGGCGCCGCGCGGTCGCGGACTATGCCTTCACCGGGTTCTATACGGCGCTGCACAATTTCTGCGCCGTCGACCTTTCGGCCTTCTACTTCGATATCCGGAAGGACTCGCTGTATTGCGACCGTCCGGACAGCCTGCGGCGGCGCGCAGTGCGGACGGTGCTCGACCGGCTCTACCATTGCCTTGTCACGTGGCTGGCGCCGGTTCTGTGCTTCACGGCCGAGGAAGCGTGGCTCGCGCGCCATCCCGGTGAGGGCGAGAGCGTGCATCTGCAGCTGGTCGCCGAGGTGCCGGAGGGCTGGCGCGACGAGGCGCTCGCCGCACGTTGGGCGCGCATCCGCGATCTCCGGCGCGTGGTCACCGGCGCCATCGAGCTGGCGCGGGCCGACAAGAAGATCGGCGCCAGCTTGCAGGCCGCACCGATCGTCTACGCCGACGCACCCTACCTGGAGGCGATGCGCGGCCTCGATGCGGCCGAGCTGTGGATCACCTCGGCGGCCGAGCTGCGGCCCGCCGAGGAGCTCGGTGCCGACCGCGACACGCTGTTCACGCTCGCCGACGTGCCGGGTGTGTGGACGCGCTTTGCGACCGCCGACGGCAGCAAGTGCGAACGTTGCTGGCGGGTGCTGCCCGAGGTCGGCCGGCACGCCGCCCATCCGACCTTGTGCGGCCGCTGCGTGGACGCGGTGGAGCACCTGCCGGCGGCGGCGCAATAGCCGCCATGATCCGGTTCGCAGCCCCGCAGCGGCTGGCGCTGACCCTGATCGTCGCGGTGATTGCCGCCGACCAGATCTCCAAAGCGTGGCTCTACAATTACCTGAGCGCCACGGGCCGGCGCGCCATCGAGGTCCTGCCGTTTCTGAATGTGGTCGCGGTATGGAATTACGGCGTGAGCTTCGGCGTGTTTAACGAAGGGCCCAGTACCGGGGCGTGGCTGTTTGTCGGCCTGGCGCTCGTCATCGTCGCCATGCTCGCCGCCTGGGTGGTCCGGGCCGACCGCCTGTTGCCGGCGGCGGCTCTGGGGCTGGTCATCGGTGGCGCCCTGGGCAATGTCATCGACCGTATCAGGCAGGGAGCTGTGTTCGATTTCATCGACTTACACGCGCTCGGGGTCCATTTCTGGGCGTTCAACATCGCCGATTCCGGCATCTCCGTCGGGGTCGTGCTGCTCCTCATGGATTCCTTGTTTGGCGCGGCCGAGCAGAGTAAAAGATAGCCCTCATGATTCGCCGACCAGTTCAAGGGAACCGGGCGGCCGTGTGCCGCTCCGCGTGGGGCCAGATCGCTTGCGCCGCCTTGGCGCTCGTGGTCCTGACAGGCTGCGGCGACACCCGTAAGATGCTCGGGCTCGACAAGACGACGCCCGACGAATTCAAGATCATCAACCGCGCGCCGCTGTCGCTGCCCCCCGACTACGCCTTGCGGATTCCCGAGCCCGGTGCTGTGCGCCCGCAGGAGCAGACGATCCCGCAGCGCGCGATGGCCGCGATCACGGGGACACCGGTCAGCGCCAGCGCGCCGACGGCCGCGGACCCCGGTGCGACGCCGGGCCAGCAGGCGTTCGAGAAGCACTTCGGTGCGGACCGCGCGCTGCCCGACGTGCGCGACGTGGTCACCCGCGAGAACTCGGTCCTGGCCCTCGAGGACCAGACGTTCCTCGATTCGCTGATGTTCTGGCGTTCGCCGGAAGATCGCTCGCCGGTGGTCGACGCGCCGCGTGAGGCCCAGCGCCTGCGTGAGAACGCAGCGCTCGGCAAGCCGGTCGATGACGGCGAGACGCCGACGATCCAGAAACGCAAGAAAGCCCTCCTCGAAGGCATCTTCTAGCGGCGCGGACTTGAAGTCGCAGCGCCGCGCGCTCCGCCGGCACGGCACGTTTCCCGCCTAGCACCGTTGTGACTGGACCTGACCCCGGGAAGGCCCGAGAATTGCGGCCGGAGGAGTCCATGAAGCTTTCCCGTCGATCGCTGCGGTGCTGCTGGCAGGTCATCGTCCTCGCTGCGGCTGTGATGTGCGCGGCACTGGGCGCGCCAGCAAGCGCGCAGGTCTTCAATCCCGAGACGATGACCCTGCCCAACGGGCTCCTGGTCGTTGCGATTCCCAATCACCGCGCGCCGATCGTCACGCAGATGGTGTGGTACAAGATCGGCGCCGGGGACGAGGTCCCCGGCAAGTCGGGCATCGCGCACTTCCTGGAACACCTGATGTTCAAAGGCACCAAGGCGGTGCCGCCCGGCGAGTTCTCGAAGATCGTCGGCCGCAACGGCGGGCGCGACAACGCCTTCACCAGCTACGACTACACGGCCTATTTCCAGAGCATCGCGCGCGACCGGCTCGAGCTGGTGATGAAGCTCGAATCCGACCGTATGCGCAATCTCGTGCTGAACGACGCGTCGGTCCTTCCCGAGCGCGACGTCATCCTCGAGGAGCGGCGCTCGCGCATCGACAACAATCCGGATGCCCGGCTGACGGAGCAGATGCAGGCCGCCCTTTATCTCAACTCCCCCTATCACCGCCCGATCATCGGCTGGGAACATGAAATGGCGCAGCTGACGACGCAGGATGCGATCGCGTGGTACCGGCGCTACTACACGCCCAACAACGCGATCCTGATCGTCGCGGGCGACATCACCATGGCCGAGCTCAAGCCGCTGGCCGAGAAGTACTACGGGCCGATCCCGAGCCGTCCGGTGCCGCCGCGCGTGCGCCCGACGGAGCCGCCGCCCGAGGTGGCGCGGCGGGTGGAGCTCAAGGATCAGCGGGTCCGGCAGACCGTGTGGACGAGGCTTTATCTGGCACCCAGCTACGTGGCGGGCGACAAGCAATATGCCGATGCCCTGCAGGTGCTGGCGGAGATCTTCGGCGGCGGCGTGACCAGCCGGCTCCACAAGAGCGTGGTCATCGACCGGCCGCTGGCGACGTCGGCGGGCGCCTTCTACGACCCGGATGCGGTGGGTCTCACGCAGTTCGGCATCTCGGCCGCCCTGCGCCCCGACGCGAAGCTCGAGGACCTCGAGGGGGCCATGAACGCCGAGATCAAGCGGCTCGTGGACGGCGGCGTGACGGCGGACGAGGTGCAGCGCGCCGAACGCCGCCTGCGCGCCGACGTCGTCTACGCCCGCGACAGCCTGCAGGCAGGCGCGCGCGCCATCGGTGAGGCGATCACGACCGGAACGAGCATCGAGCAGGTCGAGACCTGGCCCTCGCGCATCGCGGCCGTGACGCCGGAAGAGGTGACCGCGGCGGCGCGCGCGGTGTTCCGCGACGAAGGATCGGTGACCGGCGTCCTCCTGCCCAAGCCGTCGAGCTGAGTTAAGCCCATGATGCGACATGTCCGCCTGATCGCCGTCCTGTTGGCCCCGGTCCTGCTTGCCGTCATCGCCCCGCGTCCTGCCGCGGCGATGACCATCGACCGCGTGGTCAGCCCCGGCGGCATCACCATCTGGCTCGTGCAGGACCATTCGATCCCGGCCGTCGACGTCGAGTTCACGTTCCGCGGCGCCGGCGCCGCCACCGAGGCGAAGGGCAAGGAGGGCACCGCCAATCTCCTGTCCGACATGCTGCTCGAGGGTGCGGGCGACCTCGACTCCCAGCACTTCCAGGGACAGGTCGAGGACCTGTCGATCGAGCTCGGCTTCAATGCCGGCTTCGACTCGATGGAGGGCTCGCTCAAGAGCCTGACCGAGAACCTCGACACGGCGGCGGGCCTCCTGCACGACGCGCTGACGCGGCCGCGCTTCGAGGCGTCCGATCTGGCGCGGGTGAAGACCCGCATCCAGACAGGCCTGCGGCGCTCGCGCGAGGAGCCGCGCACCATCGCCGGCGAGACCTTCATGGCGACCGCGTTCCCCGGTCAGCCCTACGGCCGGCCGCTGCGCGGATCTGTCGAGAGCGTGGAGGCGCTCGGCGCCGACGATCTGCGCGAGTTCCTTCGTGCGCATCTCGGGCGCGACAAGCTGATCGTGGGTGCGGCGGGCGACATCACGCCCGAGGCCGTGGCGAGGCTCGTGGACCGTATCTTCGACGGCGTGCCGGCGCAGTCGGCGGCCGTGACGATCGGCGATACCGCCCCGCGCAATCTCGGGCAGACGATCGTCATCGAACGCCCCGTTCCGCAAAGCATCGTCACGTTCGGCGAGGCCGGGGTGAAGCGCAACGACCCGGACTTCTATGCGGCGACCCTGGTGAACTACATCCTCGGCGGCGGCGGGTTCAATTCGCGCCTGACCACCGAGGTGCGCGAGAAGCGCGGCCTTGCGTATTCGGTGTTCTCCTATCTGGCGCCGTACGACCATTTCGGCCTCGTGATGGGAGGCACGGCGACCGAAAACGCGCGCGTGGCGCAGTCCATCTCGGTGCTGCGCGACGTCTGGAAGAAGATGCACGATGAAGGCCCGAGCGAGCGCGAGCTGGTCAATGCCAAGACCTATCTGACGGGCTCGTTCCCTCTGCAATTCGATTCGACGACGCAGATCGCGCGCCTCCTGGTCTCGATCCAGTACGACGATCTCGGCATCGACTACATCGACCGCCGCAAGGACCTCATCAACCGCGTCACGGTCGCCGACGCCAAGCGGGTGGCGCAACGTCTTCTCGATCCGGCCAAGCTGTTGATGGTCGTCGTCGGGCAGCCGGCCGGCATGACGGCGACTCCGGCGGACAAGGTGAATTCGGGCGGCAGTGCTCCGCAGCCGCGCTCTGCCGCCCCCGTGCCGACCGGCCGGGGCGGCTGAGCGGACCGGCTGTCGTGGCGATCCGCCGTCTTCCGGAAACGCTCGTCAACCGCATCGCCGCGGGTGAAGTGATCGAGCGCCCGGCGGCGGCGGTCAAAGAGCTGGTCGAAAACGCCATCGACGCGGGGGCGACGCGGGTCGAGATCACGCTGACCGAGTCCGGCCGCAGCCTCATTGCGGTCGTCGACGACGGAATCGGGATGACCGCGGAGGAGCTCACCCTGGCGATCGAGCGCCACGCGACCTCCAAGCTGCCCGGCGACGATCTGCTGCACATCGCGACGCTCGGGTTCCGCGGCGAGGCGCTGCCCTCGATCGGTGCCGTGAGCCGGCTGACCCTGATCAGCCGGCCACGGTCGGGCGGCGACGGGTGGTCGATCGAGGTCGAGGGCGGACAGGTGGGCAAGCCCGTGCCGGCCGCGCACCCGCCGGGCACGCGGGTCGAGGTCCGCGATCTGTTCTATGCGACCCCGGCGCGCCTCAAGTTCCTGAAAGGCGAACGCGCCGAGCTCGCGGCGGCAGTCGACGCGGTCGAACGCCTGGCGATGGCGCATCCGGAAATCGGGTTCACCCTCACGGCCGACGGCCGCACGCCGGTGCGCCTGCCGCAGGTCACCTCGCTGGTGGCGGACCGGAATGCGGCCCGGCTCGAGCGCGTGGCCGCGGTGATCGGCCGGGAATTCTTCGACAATGCCTTGGCGGTGGACGTGGCGCGCGAGGGCATCCGGCTGACCGGGCACGCAGGGCTTCCGACCTATCACCGCGCCACCGCGGCGGCGCAGTACCTGTTCGTCAACGGCCGGCCGGTGCGCGACAAGCTGCTGGGGGGTGCCGTACGAGGCGCCTATGCCGATTTCCTGGCGCGCGACCGCCATCCGGTCGTGGCGCTGTTCCTGGACCTGCCGCCGGATCAGGTCGACGTAAACGTGCACCCGACCAAGGCCGAAGTGCGGTTCCGCGATGCGGGCTTGGTGCGCGGCCTCATCGTGGCGAGCCTGAAGCATGCCCTGGCAGAGGCCGGCCACCGCGCTTCGACCACGGTCGCGGTGGGAGCGCTCGGCGCCTTTCGGCCCGGCAACGGTGCCTTGGCGCCGATGCCGCGGGCGCCGGCCTATGGGTACTCGCACGTCCAGGCCCAGCCCGCGGGCGGCCTCGCCGAAGCGGCGGCCCTGTATCAGGCACCGCTGGCGGGCCTCGCCGCCCCGCCGGCCGCGATGGAGCGGGCAGACGCGCACGTACCGGCCGGCGCCGTCGAGACATGGCCGCTGGGTGCGGCGCGCGCCCAGATCCATGAAACCTACATCGTGGCGCAGACGGCCGACGGGATCGTGATCGTCGACCAGCATGCAGCCCACGAGCGGCTCGTCTACGAGCGGATGAAGGCGCAGATCGAGGCGGGCGGAATCGCGCGGCAGACTCTCCTGGTGCCGGAGATCGTTGAGCTCGACGAGGCATCGGTGGCGCGGCTTCTGGCGCGCGTTGGAGAATTTTCCGAGCTCGGGCTCGTGATCGAGCCGTTCGGTCCCGGGGCGGTGGCCGTCCGCGAGGTGCCGGCACTCCTGGGCGAGGTCGACGTGCCGGGCCTGTTGCGCGACCTTGCCGACGAGCTCGCCGAGTTCGGCACCGCCTTGTCGCTGAAGGAGCGCCTCGCCGATGTCTGCGGCACGCTCGCCTGTCATGGCAGCGTGCGGGCCGGCCGCCGTCTCAACGCCGAGGAGATGAATGCGCTGCTGCGCCAGATGGAGGCGACGCCGCATTCAGGCCAGTGCAACCATGGCCGTCCGACCTATGTCGAGCTGAAGCTCGCCGATATCGAGCGGCTGTTCGGCCGCCGCTAGCATCCGCTCAGGTCCGTGCCATCCGCTCCGGGTCGAGAAGCTGCTGAAGCGGCTGCGGGAGCTGCGGCGAGGCGAGGCGCGAGGTCTTGTTCGCCGTATCTTGCAGGAACGCCATGAGCATCTTGGTCTGCACCAGGAACTCGATCGTATCGAGGTCGTCGGCGTAGAGCCCTTCGCGCTTGGCCGCGTCGATGCCGTCGTCGGTGATGTCGCCCGCGGGCGGAAGCGCCCAGAACCGGTCGCGATACTGCACGATCTTCTTGCCGAGGAAGTTGGAGCGCACGACGAATGCCGTCTTGCCGGTATCGGCGCGGCTGTAGTGCGGGAGGCGCCGGCGGAATTCGTCGCGGCGGCTGGGCAGCCACGGTCCCTCCGCCGGCCGTTCGCCATAGCCGAAGACCTGCATGACGTCCTGCGGCAGGGCGCGGAATTTTGCCCAGGCCGCAGGCGTGAAGCGCCGCTCGTGCCCGCCGATCCGGCCGCCGCGGAAGGTCGCCGCGTCGGGATTGAAGACCTTGGCTGCGATCTCGGCCGGCCGGCCCGGCACGTGCAGGCGCAGCATCAGCGACCAGACGAGGTCGCTCTGGGCCGCATCGGTTCCACCGCCTGGCGCGCCGACGAGCTCCTCGTAGGAGAGCGGGAGCACGTTGCCGAAGTCGAGCCAGGCCGCAAACTTGGCCACGCGGTCGCGGATGCTGCCGAGCAGCCACGGATCATCGATCAGCCGCAGCAGGCGCTCCTCGTACGAGAGCGAGCTCAGGTAGCCGGCGAAGCTGGTGGACCCGTCCTCGTGATAGTAGTTGGCCTCCGACGCGACGATGTCGAGCGGATTTCGATAGATGAACAGCGAGGGATGATATGCAAACGGATGTGCCCGGTTGCCGTGCGGCGCGCGGCGCACCGTGTCGACGAAGAAATCAGTCGCCGCCGTATGCGTGTTGGTGAATTCGAGGAAATGCCAGTGGCCGGGCAACGCATTCGGATGGCACTCGCCGCCGCTGGCATAGCCGAAGGCATGCGCGAGCTCGGTGAGAAGATGCGTGCCCGACTTGGGAATCGAGATGAGGAAGAGCGGGCGGCGGTTCCAGTAGTGACCGGTGATCGCGGCGACGACGGTGACGTCCGTTCGGTCGACATAGCGTCCGAGGGCGGCCGTCATGCGTTCGCCGTCGGTCTCGCAGACGATCGCGACCGGGGCGGGGTTCGCCGCGTCGTCGGGGCCGCCGACCGCGATCCCGACCTGCGGGAAGCGCGCCGCGGCCTGGTGCGCCACGGACAGGGCGAGCGGGGTTGCCACCGGCACGTGAATGCGCCGGGCGCCCTCGGCAACGGCGGCGGCGATCGCGCCGAGGAATGCGCCCTCGGTCGGCGATACGAACTGCAGACTGCGCATGGCCTTCCCTCGTGACAGCGGGAGAGCGACTTGGGGGCCGTCGTGTGTGTCGATGATCGTGTTGCGAGTAGGCGTGCCAGTGCCAGGAAATGTTAACGAACATTCTAAAATCGACCCGATTTAAGACTCGTTAACACTGTCCCGTTAACGGCTTGCTCCGACTGCCGATTTTGCAAGAAATGTAAGGCTCCGGACTAAGCCCGGTAAAACAGAAGCTTGGCCTTGCCGTAGACCCGCTCATCGACAAGCGCGAGGCCGCCCTGGGGGGGCCGCGTCCGGCGCTCCACTTCCGCCACGACGATGGCCCCGGGTGCAATCCAGCCGGCCTTGGCGAGGGCCGCCAGCGCCGGCTCGAGCACCTCCTCCGTATAGGGCGGGTCGAGGAAGACGAGCGTGCAGGGCTGGTCGGCGGCGGGCGGCCGCGCCGCGTCGGCCGCCAGGAACGTCGCGTGCGGGGTGTCGTGCACGCGGGCCACGTTGCGCCGCGCGAGGCGCAGGGCGGCCGCGTCCTTGTCGAGAAAGACCGCGTGCGCGGCGCCGCGCGACAGAGCCTCGAGACCGAGCGCGCCGGTGCCGCAGAAGGCGTCGAGCACCCGCGCACCCCGGACCGGCGACAGGCCGCCGGGTGCGAGCTTGCCGTGCTCGAGAATATTGAACAGGGCCTCGCGGGCGCGGTCGCTGGTCGGCCTGATCGGCAGGTCCGCCGGCGTTTCGAGCTGGCGCCCGCGATGCCGGCCCCCCACGATTCTCATGGCACGCTCATCCCGCGAATTTCCCCACCTGGTCGCGCAGGATCTTGCCGGGAACCTCGACGCAGGCCGCGGCCGGCAGGTCGCCCAGCTGAAACGGACCGTAGGCGATGCGGATCAGCCGGTTGACCGGCAGGCCGAGCCATTCGAGCACGCGCCGGACCTCGCGGTTCTTGCCCTCGCTGAGCGCCACACGCAGCCAGCAATTGCTCGCCTGCTGGCGTTCGATCTCGGCCTCGATAGGCCCGTAGCGCACGCCCTCGATCACGGTGCCGCGCTTGAGCCGCTTCAGCGCCTCGGGATCCGGCACGCCGTGCACGCGCGCCCGGTAGCGCCGCGTCCAGCCGGTCGCGGGCAATTCGAGATGGCGCTTCAGCCCGCCGTCATTGGTCAGGAGCAACAGCCCCTCCGAGTTGAAGTCGAGCCGTCCGACCGGCATCAGCCGCGGCAGGCCCGTCGGCACGCCGTCGTGGATCGTCGGCCGGCCGTGCGGGTCATGTGCCGTGGTCAGCATGCCGCGCGGCTTGTGGAAGCGGAACAGCCGGGCACGCTCGGGCGCGGGCAGCTCCTTGCCGTCGACGGTGATGCGGCTGTCGCGCGTCACGCGCACGCCGGGGCTGGTGAGCGTCTCTCCGTCGACCGCGACCCGGCCTTCGGCAATCCAGCGCTCGACCTCGCGGCGCGAGCCCAGGCCGGCGCGCGCCACCACCTTCGCAATCCGTTCGCCGGGCTCCTCGGAGCTGCCCTGGGGCCGCGTCACCGGGCGGTCCATCCGCCGTCGACCGGGAGCGTCACGCCGGTGATTGCGGCCGCGGCGTCGCTGGCGAGGAAGAGGATCGCATCGGCGACTTCATATGGCTCGATGAGGCGGCCGAGCGGTGTATTAGCGAGGATGGCCTGCTCCATCTTCGGATCGGCCAGCAGCTTCTGGGTGAGCGGCGTGCGGGCAAACGCCGGTGCAACCGCGTTCACACGCACCCCGCGGCCGGCCCATTCGAGGGCAAGCGAACGCGTCCAGTTGACGATCGCTCCCTTGGTCGCGTTGTAGACCGCATGCGGGTAGAGGCCGCCGCCGACCAGGCCCATGATCGAGGCGAGGTTCACGATCGAGCCTTTGCCGGCGGCCAGCATGTGGCGGCCCGCCTCGCGCGCGCAGAGGAAGGGGCCGGTCAGGTTGATCGCGGTCACCCTCTCCCACGCCTCGGTCGGCATGCTTTCCGATGGATGCCGCGCGCCGATCCCGGCGTTGTTGACAAGGATGTCGATGCGCCCGCGCAAATCCGCGATCGCCGCGGTGAGGCGCGCCACGCCCGCTTCGTCGGTGACATCGAGCACGTGCGCCTCGGCGCGCCCGCCGCTGCTGCGAACCTCCTGCGTCACGCGCGCGGCGGCTTCACGGTCGATATCGGTGACCTCGACCAGGGCTCCGGCTTCGGCCAGGCGCAAGGCGGTGGCGCGGCCGAGCCCGCCGCCGGCACCGGTGATGATCGCAACACGGCCGTCGAGCCGCAGGCGGTCAGCGCCACTCATTCATGCTGCCCGTGCGGCGGCGATGAACGCATCGAAGATGCGCGGATCCCCGGGGTCGATCGCGTATTCGGGGTGCCACTCCACGCCGAGGCAGAACGTGCGGCGCGGATCCTCGATGCCCTCGATGACGCCGTCCTTCGCGGTCGCGTTCACGACAAGCCCCGGCCCGGGCGCCTTCACCGCCTGGTGATGCGCGCTGTTCACCGCCATCGTGAGCGCCCCGGTGCAGCGGTGCAGCAACGTACCCGGCACCACCGCCACCTCGTGCCCCGGCTCGGTGCGCGGGTTGGGCTGCTCGTGCGCCAGCGGGTTCCTGATTTCGTCCGGGATGTGCTGGATGAGCGTGCCGCCGAGCACGACGTTCAAGAGCTGTTCGCCGCCGCAGATGCCGAGCAGAGGCTTGTCCGCCTCGTGGCACAGCCGGGTCAGGGCGATCTCGAACGCCGTCCGCCGGTCCTTGGTCTTGACGGTCACGTGGCGGGTCGAGGCGCCGAACAGCGACGGATCGACGTCGAAGGCGCCGCCGGTGATCACGAGGCCGTCGATGCGCTCGAGATATTCATGCGCCAGCCCGGGCTCGTGGGGCAGCGGCAGGGGCAGGCCCCCGGCGCGTGCGACCGCGTCGCAGTAGTTCTCGCGCAGCGCGTACCACGGCAGCTTGGAATAGCCGCCAGGCGGCTCCGAATCGAGCGTGATGCCGATGAGGGGGCGGGACATGGCGCGGACTTTAAGGCTGCGAGAGGGACCTGTGCAACCCGCCTCGGGGAGCCCCCGTCCCGGGCCTACGGGTCGACCGCCATGTTCTCGCGCAAGGTCCTGCCCTCGTAGCGGGTGCGGAAGCGACCGCGGCGCTGCAGCTCGGGAACCAGGAGTTTGACGACGTTGAGCCAGTCATGCGGCGTGATGACCGGGTGGGCGAGCATGAACCCGCCACGGCTTCCCGTCGCTTCGAAGCGCTCTTCGAGGATGTCGGCGACCTGCTCGGCCGTACCGGCGACCGTATGATCGAGCGCGGTCGCATGTTTGAGGCCGTATTCGAAGAACTCCTCGCGCGTGATCTCCGTATCGGGCCCGATCTCCAGCGCCAGCGAATGCACCATCCCGACCGGTGATGCCTGGGTGGCGGCGATCGCGCGGTTGAGCTCCCCCGGGGTGAAGCGCGCCGGCAGTTTGGAGAAATCGTAGCCCGCTTCGTGCGACACGAACGCACCGATGCCTTCGCGTGGGATTGCATTGAGCATCAGTGCCGCGTGCGCCTTCGCCTCGGCTTCGGTCTCCTCCACGACGGCGATCAGCTCGAAGATCATGCCGACCTTGGACGGATCGCGCCCCTCCTCGCGCAAGGCCGTGTCGAGCTCGTGCCGGTGCTGAACCATCCGCTTCATGGTCGTGCTGATGGCGAAGATGTGGTCGGCGAAGTGCGCCGACGCGCGGATGCCGCGCGGCGAGGAGCCGGCCTGGATCAGCAGCGGGCGGCCTTGCGGCGAGGGCGGCGTGTTCAGCGGGCCGCGGACCTTGAAGTACGTGCCGACATGGTCGATCGGATGGACCTTCTCGGGCTTGCCGACGATGCCGCTCGCCCGGTCCCAGGTCATGGTGTCTGGCTCGACGCTGTCCCACAGCGCGAGGCACACGTCCATGAACTCTTCCATGCGGTCGTAGCGCGCGCCGTGCTCCATCAGCTCGTCGAAGCCGTAGTTGGCGGCATCGGCGCGCCGGGTCGAGGTGATCACGTTGAACGCGATGCGGCCGCCGGTCACGTGATCGAGAGAGTTGAGCAGCCGCGCCACGTAGTAGGGGTGCATGAACGTCGAGGAGTAGGTGAGGCCGAACCCGACATGGTCCGTCACCTTCGACATCGCGGCAAACCAGGGCGCCAAGTCCTGCCGCGGCCACACGATGCCCCAGCGCACCGCCTCGTCGGGCGAGCCGCGCCAGGTGGCCGGGATTCCGGTGCCGTCGCCCGAGAAGATCATGTCGATGCAGCCATGCTCGGCGATCTTCGCAATCTCGACGAACATGTCCCAGTCGGGATAGGTGCGGTTCGCCCACGAGCCGGGCAGGCGCCAGCGACCCTGCATGTGCGCGTAGGAGATATCGAAGGCAAGGCGCATCTTGGCAGGCATCAGGCATACTCCGCGAGCGCGCGCGCGTCCCGGAACTCGCAACATCCGTGCCATATGCGCACCCGCGCCGCAGCTTGACGTCGTACGCCCGCAGCCCCGAGGATGCCCTTTGATGACGCAAAATTTCATGCAACTGGCGCTCGCCGAGGCGCGCCTTGCCGCGGCATCGGGCGAGGTCCCGGTGGGGGCCGTCCTGGTCGACGGGGCGACCGGCGAGGTGCTGGCCCGGGCGCACAACCGGGTGGACAACGATACCGATCCGACCGCGCATGCCGAGCTCCTGGTCATCCGCGAGGCCGCGGTCACGCGCGGCGCCAAGCGCCTCGAATCCTGCGACCTCTACGTGACCCTGGAGCCGTGCCCGATGTGCGCCCAGGCGATCGCGTTCGCGCGCCTGCGCCGGGTCTATTACGGGGCCGCCGATCCCAAGGGCGGCGGGGTGGAGCACGGTCCGCGCATCTTTGCGCAACCGACATGCCATCACCGCCCCGAAATCTACGGCGGCATCGACGAGGCGGCAGCGGCGGATCTGCTGCGCGACTTCTTCCGCGACCGGCGCTGACGGGACGGATCAGCTCGGGCTGAAGCGCCACACGCCCGAGGCGTCGCGCACCCGTTTTGCGCGGCCTTCCCACTCGAGGTAGTGGAGATGCGCCAGCGACTCGCCGACCGCGAGGTGCATGTTGTTCGGCCCGATCTCGCGCTTGAAGAGGAGGCCGAAGCAGTCGGTCGCGGCGCGCGGCTGGGTCATGTGGCCGATGAGCGCGTCGAGGCGGCTCGCGTGATGGGCGCGCAGGTCGGCGATGCGCGCGTGGATGCCGCGATACGGCAGGCCGTGCGCCGGCAGGACCAGTGTGTCGGCGGGGATATGCGAGAAATTGCCGAGGCAGTCGAGATAGTCGCGCAACGGGTTGGCGAGCGGCTCGTTCGGCCACACGCTGACATTGGGCGAGATGCGCGGCAGGAGGATGTCGCCGCCGATGATCACCCCGCGGTCCGGGCACCACAGGCACGCGTGCTCGGGCGCGTGGCCGCGGCCGATCACCGGCAGCCAGGCATGGCCGCCGATCTCGATGGGCACGCCTCCGGTGATACGGTGGAACGCCGGCGGAATTTCCGGCACGCCGCGGCGATAGAAATTGCCGGCTTGGGCCAGCGGGCCGGTGCCCGCGTCGGCGACGCCGTTCTCGGTATAGAAGGCGACGCGGGTGGCGATATCCGCCGGGCTGCCATTGGCGTGCGCCGAGCGCGCCATGTACCACTCGCCTGCCGTCATCCAAAGAGGTGCGTTCCAGCGGGAGCACAGCCAGGCCGCGAGCCCAAGATGATCGGGATGGAAGTGTGTGACGATGACGCGCGTCACCGGGCGCCCGCCCAGGGTGGTGGCGAAGATCTGCTCCCAATGCGCCTTTGCCTCGTCGCGGCTGAAGCCGGTGTCGACGATTGCCCAACCATCGCCGTCCCGAAGCAGCCACAGATTGATGTGGTCGGGGGGAAACGGCAGGCCCATGCGCAGCCAGTGCACGTGCGGGACGATCTCGCGCGTCGTCCCCGGCTCGGGTGCCGCGTCGAACGGATAGCTGAGGCGGGGGGGTGTGTCGGTCATCGTCCGCGCAGCTTCCGCCATCCTGGAACCGCGCGCCAGCCGATATCGTTGCGGCAGAACCCTTCCGGCCAGCGGATGAGGTCGACCGCCTCGTAGGCGCGCGCATAGGCCGCGGCCGGCGTGTTCGCCAAGGCGGTGACGGCCAGCACGCGCCCGCCGTTGGCGAGGATCTTGCTGTCCTGCTGCTTGGTGCCGGCGTGGAAGACGGTCACACCCTGCAGATCCTCGGCGTCGCCGATCCCGTTGATCTCGGTGCCGCGCAGCGGCTCGCCGGGATACCCGCGCGCCGCCATGATCACGCACAACGCTGTGCGGTCGTGCCAGCGCACGTCGAAGCTCCTGAGCTGTCCGTCGCGCGCCGCGATGAGGGCCGGCAACGGATCCGACATCAGCCGCGGCATCAGGACCTCGCACTCCGGATCGCCGAAGCGCACGTTGAACTCGATCAGCTTCGGGCCGTCCTTGGTGATCATCAGGCCTGCGAACAGCACGCCCTTGAACGGCCGCCCGATCGTCGCCATGCCGGTGACCGTGGGCCGGATGATCTCGCGCATGACGCGCTCGGCCAATTGCGGCGTCATGACCGGGGCGGGCGAATAGGCGCCCATTCCGCCGGTGTTGGGCCCCGTGTCGCCGTCGCCGACGCGCTTGTGGTCCTGCGCCGAGCCGAAGGGCAGGGCCGTCGTGCCGTCGCAGAGCGCGAAGAAGCTCACCTCCTCGCCCTCGAGGAACTCCTCGAGCACCAGCTCGGTCCCCGACTCGCCGAAGCGCCGGTCGACCATCGCCTCGTCGATCGCCGCGACCGCCGCATCGTAATCGCCGCAGATCGTCACCCCTTTGCCCGCGGCGAGGCCGTCCGCCTTGACCACGATCGGCGCCCCGGGCCTTTGCACGACCATCTCGCGTGCGAAAGCGCGCGCCGCCGCAGGATCGCGAAAGCGCGCATAGGCCGCCGTGGGCACGCCGGCCTTGCGCGCGAAGTCCTTCATGAAGCCCTTCGATCCTTCGAGGGCCGCGGCACTCCGGGTGGGCCCGAATGCCTTGATCCCTGCGGCCTCGAGTCGGTCGACGAGGCCCAGGACGAGCGGCTGCTCGGGGCCGACCACGACGAAATCGATCTTGCTGCGCTGAGCGAACTGGACGAGGCCGTCGAGGTCGTCGGCTGCGACCGGCACGCATTCGGCCTCGCGCGCGATGCCGGCGTTGCCGGGTGCGCAGTAGAGCTTGTCGCACAGGGGGGAGGCGGCGATCGCCCAGCACAGCGCGTGCTCCCGTCCGCCGGAGCCGACCACGAGCACGTTCATGATTGGCTGGAACCCGCTATGCTGGGGAAGTCCGCCCCGAATCGGGACCCTTTGTCGTCACCCATTCCCGTCATCCGGACGCGGCTTGTATCATAGAACCTCGTAATCATGGGCGAAATTCGCATCCCGGCCCCTACCCCTTCGAACCTGCCCGAATACACGGTCAGCGAGATCTCGCACGCGGTCAAGCGCACCATCGAGGGCGCCTTCGAGCGCGTGCGCGTGCGCGGCGAGATTTCCGGCTTCAAGCGCCACGGCTCCGGCCACTGCTACTTCACCCTCAAGGATGCGGAGGCGGCGATCGACGGCGTGTGCTGGCGCGGCACCGCGATGCGCCTCGGCATCAAGCCGGAAGACGGCATGGAGGTGGTGGTCAGCGGCCGCGTCACCACGTATCCCGGGCGCTCGAAATACCAGCTCGTGATCGACACGATGGAGCTGGCGGGCGAGGGCGCGCTCCTCAAGATGATTGAGGACCGCCGCAAGCGGCTCGCGGCCGAGGGCCTGTTTGATGCCGCGCGCAAGCGGCCGCTGCCGTTCCTGCCTGATGTCATCGGCGTCATCACCTCGCCCACCGGTGCCGTCATCCGCGACATCGTCCACCGCTTAGCCGAGCGCTTCCCGCGCCGGGTTCTCTTGTGGCCGGTGATCGTGCAGGGCGACGGTGCGGCCGAGCAGGTCGCGGCCGCGATCGAAGGCTTCAACCGCCTGCCGGCGGGTGGAGCGGTGCCGCGGCCCGACGTGCTGATCGTGGCGCGCGGCGGCGGCAGCCTCGAGGACCTGATGCCGTTCAACGAGGAGATCGTCGTGCGGGCCGCGGCGGCGAGCGCCATTCCGCTGATCTCCGCGGTCGGCCACGAGACCGACACCACCCTGATCGATCACGCGGCCGACCGGCGGGCGCCCACGCCGACTGCCGCGGCGGAGATGGCGGTGCCGGTGCGCGCCGAGCTCATGGCCGATCTCAAGCGTGACGACCGCCGGCTGATGCAGGCGCTCGTGCGCTCGGTCGAGGAGTGCCGCGCGCGGCTGACGGCACTCGCGCGCGGGCTCGGCGATCCACGCCGCCTGGTCGAGGACAAGCGCCAGCGCCTCGACGACTGGGGCGACCGGCTGCATCTGGGCTTGCGCAACTGGGTGCACCAGCGCGGCAGCCGGCTCTCCGAATCGGGCGCGCGCGTCAAGGCGTTCGGCTCGGCCATTGGACGGCTGATCGCGCGCGACCGCGTGCAGGTCAAGAATCTCGGGCCGCGGCTCGACCGCTGCGCCACGGCACATGTCGAGCGCCTCGGGCGGGATCTCGCCAATTGCGGCAAGCTGCTCGAAAGCTTTTCCTACGAGCGGATCCTCGAGCGCGGGTTCGTGCTCGCGACCGATGCGGCGGGCCGGCCGGTGCAGGCCGCAGCCGAGACGCGCCAGGGCATGGCGCTCAAGCTTCGCTTCCACGACGGCGCCGCGGGTGCCGTGGTCACGGACTCGCCGTCCCCCAAGAAGGCGCAGCCTGACAAGCCCGCCAGACCGATCGCCCCCTCGAAGCAGGGAACCTTGCTGTGAGGTGGCGCGTCATCGCCGCTCTGCTCGTCGTCGCGGCATCGCCCGCCCGCGCCGAAGCGACGTTCGACGGTCACTTCGAACAGGGCGGGCTCGTCTACGGTCACACCACGCCGGGCGCGCGCGTGACCCTCGACGGCCAGCCGGTGCGCCTCACCCCGGACGGCGAGTTTCTGCTGGGCTTCGGGCGCGATGCCGCAGCCGGTGCGACCCTCGATGTGACTTATCCAGATGGCCGCCATGAGACAAAGGCGCTCTCCATCGCGGCGCGCGCCTGGGACATCCAGCGCATCGAGGGCCTGCCCCAGAAGCAGGTGACCCCGCCACCCGAGGATCTGGCGCGCATCAAGGCGGACGCGGCGGAGGTATTCGCGGCACGCGCCCGCGACACCGACGTGCTCCTGTTCCGCAGCGGGTTCAAATGGCCGGCGATCGGCCCGATCAGCGGCGTCTACGGCTCACAACGCATCTTGAACGGAGAACCTCGCCAGCCGCATTACGGCATCGACATCGCCGCCCCCGCGGGCACGCCGGTGCTGGCCGCCGCCGACGGCATCGTCTCGATGGTGAACGAGAACATGCTGCTCACCGGCAAGACGCTCATCCTGGACCACGGCTACGGCCTCTCCTCGACCTACATGCACATGAGCGCCATCACCGTGAAGCCCGGCCAGCAGGTCAAGCAGGGCCAGATGATCGGCCGCATCGGCGCCACCGGCCGTGTCACCGGCCCGCATGTCGACTGGCGGGTGAACCTCTACCAGGTGCGGCTCGACCCGGCGTTGCTGGTGCCGCCGATGCCGATCAGTCCGGCCAGCGGCGGTGCAGCCACAGCCACTGGCCCGGCCGCTTCCGGATCCAGGCTTCCATCCGGCGATTGACGTCGGTCATCAGCGAGAGGATGTCGGCGTGGCGGTTGCCGCTGTGCGGCAGCGGCAGCGGCGGCTCGAACGTCACCCGGTAACGCGGCCCGCCCAGGCGCTCGACGAAGGTCGGGATCACGGCGCACTCGAACTTGAGCGCCAGCTGGGCCAGCGCCGGGGCGGTCATCGCGTCGCGGCCCATGAACGGCACGGCGATGCCGTCGTTCATCTTCTGGTCGACCAGCATGCCGGTCGGCCCGCCGCTTTGCAGCGCCTTGATGATCTGGCGCGCCCCTTCCGCCCCCTTGGGGATCAGGCTCGCGGCCACGTCGCGGCGTCCGGTGAGAAAGAGCCGGTCCGCCCACGGATTGTTGGACTGCCGGTAGACGATGTGCAGCGGCAGCCCGTGCTTCATCATGACCAGCGGGGCGATCTCCCAATTGCCGAAATGCGCGGTGAAGAGCAGCAGGCGCCGCCCGGCGGCGTGGGCAGCGTCGATGTTCTCCATGCCGACGACCTCGACTCGGCCTGCGCCGGGCGACGTGTCGATGCGCGGCACGTGCGGCAGCTCCGCCGCGAACCGGCCGAGATTGTCCCACATCTCGCGCACCGTCGCCTCGATCTGCGCCTGGCTCATCTCGGGGAAGACGCGCGCGAGGTTGCGGCGCGCGCGCCGCGAGACGCCGAGATGCGGCCCGATCGTGCGCGCCACGGCCGCTCCCAGCGCCGAGGCCGCGTCCAGCGGGAGGGCGCTGAACACGGAATGCACGACGTACAACGCCGCCGTCTCCAGCGGGCGGCCGATCGTGCGCGTGATCAGGCGCTTCCAGGCGGGCCGGTCAGCCATGCACCGCCCGCAAGCTCGGCGCGAGGATGTCGTCGAGGCGCGGCGGGTCGTCGAACTGCAGCTCGACCCCGACCGCCGTCACCATCCGCCGGGCGCCCTCGGGGAGCCGCACGAAATCCTTGGCGGTCGTCACCGGAACCGCGTCCTGGCGCTGCGCCTCTTCGACCAGCTGCATCGCTTCGTCGGCCGTGTAGCGATGGTGATCGGCGAACTCCACGCGGTCGACGAGCTGCGCCCCGAGCTGCGCCAGCGTTTCGAAGAACTTCGCCGGGCGGCCGATGCCCGCAAAGGCGAGGACCTTGCGGCCGGCGAGGTGCTGCGCCTCCTCGTCCGGCACCAGCCGCGCGGTCAGCACCGGCGCGCGCGCGCCGAGCCGGCGGGCGAGCCCGCTCCGGTCGTCGCCGATCAGCACGACCGCCGCGGCGCGCGCGAGGCCCTGGTCGATCGGCTCGCGCAAGGGCCCGGCCGGCAGCAGCCGGCTGTTGCCGAAGCCGTATCCGGCGTCAACGACGACGAACGCCAGGTCGTAGGCGAGCGAGCGGTTCTGCAGGCCGTCGTCGAGGATCAGCACGTCGACCCCTTCGGCGATCGCGACCCGGGCCCCATCCTTGCGGTCGCGCGCGATCCAGGTCGGGGCGGCCTGGGCCAAGAGCAGCGGTTCGTCGCCGACCTCGCTGGCGTCCTGACGGCGCGGATCGACCTCGAGGGGCCCGCGCTCGGTTCCGCCGTAACCGCGCGACAGGCAGCCGACCCGCAGCCCCTTCGACTGCAGCCGCCGCGCGAGCGTCAGCACGGTCGGCGTCTTGCCGGCACCGCCGACCGTGAGGTTGCCGACACAGATGACCGGCACCGGCGCCCGCCAGGGGCTTGCCCCGCGCGCGCGCAGCCGCGCCGCCGCGGCGAACACCGCCGCCAGCGGCGCCAGGAGGTAGGGAGCCAGCCGGCCCCGGTCGTCGTGCCAGAACTCAGGCGCGCGCATGCTGAAGCGGTAGTGCCGGCGGAGGGCCGAGCCGCTCGAACAGCGGCGCCAGCGCATCGGCGACGCGTGCGACCGTGCCGCGGCCGCTGTCGGCCACGGCGCGCGCGGCCGCGGCGTGCGCCGCTGTCGCCTTCGCGTCGGCCAGAAGCCGCCCGACCGCCGCCGCAAGCGCCTCGCCGTCCTGGACCTGCTCGGCGCCGCCGGCATCGATCAGGGCCGCCGCGACCTCGGGGAAATTGTGCATGTGCGGGCCGAACACCAGTGCCGTATCGAGGCGCGCCGCCTCGAGCGCGTTCTGCCCGCCATGCGGCACCAGCGAGCCGCCGATGAACGCGATCCGGGCCAGCCGGTAGAACAGCCCGAGCTCGCCCATCGTGTCGGCGATGTAGACCTCGACGTCGCCGGCCGGCCTCGCACCCAGGCTGCGCTGGGCGGCACGGAGCCCGCCCGCGCGGCACAGCTCGGCGATGTCGCGTCCGCGCGTCGCGTGCCGCGGCACGATGACGGTGAGGAGGCCCTGGTGCCGCGCGGCGAGGCGGCGGTGCGCCGTCAGAATCGCCTCGGCCTCGCCCGGCTGGATGCTGGCCGCACACCACAGCGGCCGGCCGTTGAGCGCGGTGCGCAGGGCCGCGAGCTCGGCTTCGTCGGCCGGCAGCGGCTCGGCGTCGAATTTGAGGTTGCCCAGGCATTGCACCGACCGCGCCCCAAGTGCGGCGAGGCGGCTCGCCGTCCCCTCGTCCTGCGCCAGGCAGAACTCGAACGCATCGAGGGGGGCGCGCAGCAGCGGCGCCGCGGCGCGCCAGCGCGCGAACGAGCGCGGCGACAGACGCGCGTTGACGAGCACCAGCGGCAGGCGGCGCCGGCGGATCTCGGTGATCGTGTTGGGCCACAGCTCGCTTTCCACCCACAGCACGGCACCGGGCTGCCAGTGATCGAGGAAGCGGGCGATCCAGTCCGGGACGTCGAGCGGCACATACTGGTGGATGCAGCCCGGAGGCAGCCGGCCGCCGGCCAGGATGCGCGCCGAGGTCACGGTGCCTGTCGTGACCAGGATCGTCACCTCGGGCCAGCGGATGCGCAGCCGCTCGATCAGCGGCAGCACCGACACTGCTTCGCCGACGCTGGCCGCGTGCAGCCATACGAGCGGCCCCTCCGGCCGCATCCGGCCGGCGATGCCGCGGCGCTCGTCGAGGCGGGACGCCTCTTCCTTGCCCTGGCGCTCGCGCCGCTTCAGCCATAGAGCGAGAGCCGGTGCGGCGGCACGGGTCAGTCCGCGATAGACGGCTTCTATCATCCGCCTTCGCTCCTTCGGAGCTTCGGCGGACCAGAGCGCCAGCGGGTCATGCGTGCGTCTCCGCGACCTCGGCGTCGCGCGCCGGGTCGTAGGGTGCCGGCGCCACCGGCGTCCGGCCGCACAGCCGGTCGGCTTCGGCGGTCATGTCGTTGAGGCGCGTCTCCAGTGTCGCGCGCGCGGTCTCGAGACCGGCGTCGTCGGCGTCGGTCGGCACGACCAGCGGATCGCCATAGACCACGACGCCGCGGCCGAACGGAAATGGCAGGAAAAAGCGGTCCCAGGTCCTGAGCACGCGGCCGTAGGTGGTCGAGAAGGTGACCGGAAAGATCGGTGCGGCCGTGAGCTTGGCGAGGCTGACCACGCCGGGGGCGACGCGCATCCGGGGCCCGCGCGGCCCGTCGGGAGCGAGGGCGATGCAGCCGCCGCTCCGGACCGTCTGCACCATGGTCAGCATCGCCTGTGCGCCGCCGCGCGAGGACGAGCCCACGATCGGCTGGATGCCGAAATGCCGCACCATCTCGAGGATCAGCCGGCCGTCGCGATGCGCCGAGGCCAGCAGATGGATCGGCATGTTCCAGCGCCACAAGGTCGGGATCTGGGCCATCCGGCCGTGCCAGAAGCAGGCGATGAACGGCCGCGAGGCCCGGCCCTGCCGGTCGACCGGCTCGAGGTTGATGTGTGTCCAGCGCGTCAGGCGAAAGACGAGCCGCACGTAAGCGGCCATCGCGGCTGCCAGCGCCGCCTGCGTCGCATCGCTCTTCAGGATCTTCTTCAGCACGCGGTCTTCAGCACGATGGGGTCAGGCACGCGCCCGGGCGCCCTCGATCACGCCGATCTCGCCGCCCTGCAGGGCGTAGAGCCGCGCGTAGGTACGCCCGCGCGCGATCAATTCGGCGTGCTGGCCCTGCTCGACGATCCGGCCGTCCTCGACGACATAGATGATATCCGCGTCGGCCACAGTGGACAGCCGATGCGCCACGACCAGGGTGGTCCGGCCTTCCATGAGCATCGCGAGCGCCGTCTGGACCGCGCGTTCGGATTCGTTGTCGAGCGAGGAGGTGGCTTCGTCGAGCAGCAGGATCGGCGCGTTCTTGAGAAGGGCCCGGGCGATCGACACGCGCTGGCGCTGGCCGCCGGAGAGCTTGGTGCCGCGCTCGCCGACGATCGTGTCGTAGCCGTCCGGCAGCGCTTCGATGAAATCCGCCGCCCCGGCGAGGCTCGCGGCCTCGCGGATCTCGTCCTCCGACGCGGTCGGGCGGCCATAGGCGATGTTGGCCCGCACGGTGTCGTGGAACAGGCTCACCTCCTGGCTCACGATCGCGATCTGCCGCCGCAGCGAGGCCAGGGTCACATCGCGCACGTCCGCGCCGTTCACCGTCACCCGGCCGGCCTGCACATCGTAGAAACGTGGGATGAGGTTGATCATCGTGGTCTTGCCGCCGCCCGACGGTCCGACGAGCGCCACCGTGCGGCCGGCCGGTACGACCAGCGACACGCCGTTGAGGGCAGTCTTGTTCGGGCCGTAGCTGAAATGCACGTCCTCGAAGCGGATCTCGCCGCTGCCGGCGGGCAGCACCCGCGCCCCGGGGCGGTCCTTGATCTGCGGCTCGACGTCGAGGAGCGCGAAGATGCGCGCGGCCGCCGCCAGGCCTTCCTGCAAATTGGCGTTGAGCGTGGCGAGGTTCTTGACCGGCTGATAGGCGAGGAGGAGGGCGGTGATGAACGAAAAGAACACACCGGGCGTGGTGCCGCCTGAGATGACGCGGCTGCCGCCGTAGAAGATCACGAGGGCTACGGCGACGCTGCCGAGGGTCTCCATGATCGGGTGGCTGGCCGAACGCGTGCGCGTCGCCTTCATCACGAGGTTGTAGAGGTTCTCGATGATGCTGGTGGCGCGCTGGGATTCGTACTCCTCCATCCCGTAGGCCTTGACGTGGCGGGCGCCCTGGAAGGTCTCCTCGAGAAGCCCCGCGAGTGCCCCGATCTCTGCCTGGGTGCTGGTGGAGACTTTGCGCAGGCGCCGGCCGATACGCAGGATCGGGAAGACCGCGAGCGGGAAGGCGATGAACGCGACGATCGCCATCTCCCAGTCCTGGTAGAACATCAGCCCCACGAGGAAGACGACCGTCAGCATGTCCTTCGCGATGCCGGTCAGCGACTGCGTGACCGCGCCGCGCACCAGGCCGACGTCGTTGGTGAAGCGCGAGATCAGCCCGCCGGTCGGGGTGTCGTGGAAGAAGGCGAGGTCGGCGTGCATGAGATGGCTGAAGAGCTCGCGCTGCAGGTCGGCCAGCATGCGCTGGCCGACGCGCGTCATCAGCATGGTCTGCGAGTACGTCCCGGCCCCCTTCACGAACGCGGAGATGATCACCGCCAGAGGCACCAGATAGAGCAGCGTGGTGTCGTGGTTCACGAACACGCCGTCGAGGACCGGCTGCATCAGCCAGGCATTGGCTGCGGTGGCACCCGCGGCCAGCGCCATGGCGACGACGCCCAGGAGGATCGCGCCGATATGCGGTCGGACATAGCCGACCACCAGGCGCCGCACGAGCGTGCCCGTCGAGCTGTCAGTGCTCGTCAAGAGCTTGTATCCCTTTGTGGAATCACGGCCGAATCATAGCACGCGGCCGGAGTACCTAGCGAGGGGCGGAAAAGCGCCAGAAAACCGCCGGAAAGGCGTGAAAACTGGGCGCCGCCCGCCGCCTATCTCACGCCGCTACCTCAGAACCGCACCACCGTGGCATGGCATCGCCAGCAACGCGGCAACGCGCGGCTCTCGAGTGGCGAGGCGCAGACCGGGCATTTGTTGTACGCCTCGTTGCCCCAGCGGGTCTGGAATGTATCGAACGCGTGGCGCTGTGCTGCGACGACCTCGTGGATGGTCCGGCCGAGCCGGCTCACCGTCTCATGCGAGGCGCGCGCGGCCGCCGCACGGTGCTGGAGCATCGAGGCGCACATGGCGCGGTAGGTCTCGAGGGCGGCCGCGAGATCGCTGCCGACTTCGTGCAGGCGTACCGAGAGCCGCGGCAGCCCGGCGGTCCCGAGGGCGCGGGCGGCAGGCTCGAAACTGAACAGGTAGCTCTGCCACTTGCCCAGGTGCTCGCAGAACCCATGGAGCAGGGCCAGTGCTGTCTCTTCCGCCGCGACGATGGCGGCCATGGTGCTGGAGCCGGCCAGCGCCAGCTGCTGGTAAAGGATCATGATCTGGTTCCGGCGGGCCGCGTGCTCCTGGCTGAACTGGACCGCCTGCGTGTTCAATTGCTGGTAGGACGCCTCGAGCTTGGACAGCGACTCCGCCTCGGTCTGTTTCAAGTCCTGTGCTGAGGTCACGGCCGGCTCCGCGCGGCATCGTGCAGGCGCCGGAGGGACGCCGTCGCCACCGGAAGGGCCACCGCCGCAAGGCCGACGAGGGCGCTGACCGCGAGGTCGTCCGTGGCGCTCAGCAGGGCGCAGAAAAGGGCACTCCAGGCCGCCAGCATGGCCAGCATGAAATAACGGTACTCGGCCCGCGACATGCGGTCGCGCCGGCCGACGGCTTGTGAGAGGCCACAGCGGAGCGCGCGCAGGAGCTCGTCACGTGGCGCGCCGCATGTTTCGCACCACGCGGCGGCTCCGCTCACGATCAGCTCCGTCACATCATGCGGTGACGCGTCGTGTGGCATGAAAACCCCGGCACCCCCCGTTAGACCGCCGCCCGCAGCGGTGCGGGTGGCGACGCGGGAGACGATAGCAAGGCAGTACCGCCGCACATGTGAACCACCGCACATCAGCGGGCCCGCAGGGGTGCGGGTTGCGTTGAGGACGGTTGACGGCGCGCCAGCGCCATTTAGGTTGGGGGGAGGACCATGATGCCAGCGACATCCATCCCCCGTATCCGCGAACGCCGGCCACTCCGGCGTTGCGCTTCATGGGCATTGTGGCTCGCCTGGCTCGCTGTCGTCGCGGCGTGCCAGTCGCCCCTGCCGCCCAGCCAATCGCCGCTTGCCATCGGCTATGTCTGGCCCCGGCAGAGCGAGCCGCTGGAGGCCTCGAGGGCATCCGTCAGCCCCAGTGAAGTCCTGATCCGCTGGCAGCCCGACAAGTACTCCGCCGCGGACATCCAGTCGGTGGCCGAGCAGCAATGCGCGACGTTCGGGCGCACGGCGCGGCCGGCCGCACCGCCGGAACCATCGCCGCCGCAATTGCTTCAGCGCTTCGAGTGCGTGGCTAAGCGCTAGCGCGGCGCGGCACCGCGTCCGTACATCTCGTTGTTGGGCCGGCGGTCGCCCGCGAGCCATCTCTGGAGCTCGGCATGCGCATCGGCGCGTCGCGTCGCGGTGATCTCTTCGACGTCACGGGGATCGACCGTGAACTCGAGCTTGAGCTCGTCGGGCGTCATCACATAGAGCGACTGGCAGTAGCCGTGGTCGGTGTGGCGGCGCGGGATATCGGCCGCGGCCAGCCGGCGCTCCAGCTCGTCATAGGTCTTCTGGTCGACCTTGACCGCGATGTGGTCGAAACGGCCGAGTGCGGGATGCGGGGTCTTGCACTTCTCGTACAGCTCCGGCTCGGCGAACTGGAAGAAGGCGAGGGCCGATCCGTCGCCGAGGCTATAGAAGGTGTGGCAGTACTCGAGCTCGCGGCCC